>OGVQ01000007.1_pt1 | contig 68062 bp, 53 predicted proteins | sample 1575801 | NCBI WGS metagenome assembly OGVQ01 (sample SAMN07581550, study PRJEB24739) | freshwater metagenome | place: Singapore | collected 2015-04 | reverse complement strand
TCATTATCTTGTGCTAGAGTATTTGATATTTTTTTTTTTTTCAAGCAGAAGACGGCATACGAGATGCGCGAGAGTGACTGGAGTTCAGACGTGTGCTCTTCCGATCTGTTTCCCAGTCACGATAGCCAGCTAAAGATATTTTTCATGATGCTGTTAGAAAAGGATTAGAAAAAGAAGATTGGGTAATTACCGAAGACCCTCTAGAAATTGAAATCGGTGGTGTTGAAATGTACATTGATTTAGGTGCAGATCGGATTTTGGCAGCCGAGAAAAAAGGAGAGAAGATAGCGGTTGAGATCAAGAGTTTTGTTGGAGCATCGAATATTTCTCAGTTTCACATGGCGGTTGGTCAATGTTTTAATTATCAGATTGCTCTTGAAGCGAAAGAACCAGATCGAGTTTTATACTTGGCTGTTCCTTTAGGAACTTATCAAAGCTTTTTTACCTTACCATTTATTCAAATGGTGCTTCAACGTTCTCAACTTAAAATCATAGTTTATGATCCCGCAAATGAGGTGATTGCAACATGGATAAATTAGATCAATATCGAGGTTATATCCAACAATTACTAACAGAATATGCCCATAATGGTTCAGGAAAGGGTGAAATCGAAAAACAAGTTATTTTTGATTTGCTTCATGACCATTATCAGTTGGTTTATGTAGGTTGGAAAAACCGACGGCGGACTTTTGGCTGTGTTTTACATCTTGATATTAAGAATGATAAAATTTGGATACAACATGATGGAACGGAAATTGGTATAGCAGATGAATTAGTTAAATTAGGAGTACCAAAAGAAGATATTGTTTTAGCTTTTCATGAGCCATTGATGAGACAATATACAGGTTTTGCGGTTGGTTAACTTCAATATTTTAATCCTGTTCTCGTAATTTAATTGATGGTTGATCATTAATTGGTAAACGGTAAGAATTTAGGAGTATAGCTAACGCCACGCTATGCCTTCAGCACACTACGTGAACGCTATCAGGAGTTCAGAATAAAGGATAAAGGATGAAGAACATTTTTCTTTTCTGTTCCCCATTTCCCATTCCCCATTCCCCATTCCCTGTTCCCTGTTCCCTGTTCCCTGAGTCCTTAGGGTAAACGTTGAACATTTATACGGTTGGGTTTTTTCCGTGTCAAGGTTTTCCATGCGGCCTTAAACCCAACAAAAACACTGCGGGTGGTAATTTGAATATTTTCTGCTTGTTGTTTGGCACTATCTAGACTTTGATCAAATTGTTTGACAACTTGACCGGCACTTTTGACACCTTCACTCACATCATCGGTTAAATTTGTGATTTCTAAACTGGTGTTGCGAATAGCGTTGAGAGTCGGTGGTAACTCCCTTGAAAGGGTATCAAAGAATTTTTCGGCACTGCGAGCAGCACGGGCTAATTCCTGCAAAGCGGGTATAGCTGCCACCAAAACGGCCGTGAGACTGGCAGCAACTAAGAGGAGGGATAGTCCCAGCCAAAATAAAGGATCAGTCACAGTTAAGCCATTTATGAATGTTCTGGTTGTTGAGTCTGAGGATTTGAGTTTTCTGTTGTGTTGCTAATATTAACAGTATTTTGTTGATGTAAGTTTTGGTTTTCTTGTTGGGTTGCTTCTATACCGACGGCGATCGCTTCTTGCAGTCTATCCACGGTTTGATCCCAGGTTTGCAGGGTGCTATGTGCCAGACGATCTGCCTGTATTTGTACGCTGGTAGATATATCTTCTGCCAGTTCAGGGATAGCATTAGCTGATTTTTTAATCAGTTTACGGGTTTCGCGTCCTGTGCGGGGAGCAACTACTAAACCGACTAAAGTGCCAATAGCTGTCCCTAGCATCAAACCGCCAATAAAGATTCCAGAACGGTTGTTAGACATGGTTTGTTTTTTCTACGCTATAAAATTTATCTTATCTTTTCCAGGAGGTGATTAGATATTGCCACCATCCTGGCTTGACTTGCTTTACCAAGGATTACCAATCATAGTAAAAGCAGACCGGAAATAGGGATGTTGTAAATCTTTACGTCCCACTCTCCTCAGTATTGGTGGTAAATTCACGTTACCGTGAGAAATGACTAATTTACCATATAAAAATAGCCCAAAATATGTTAAATTTTGGGCGAAGGATTAAAATATTTTGATTAACCATGATCATAAACTCATTTCCCAAGATTGTCAAAAATATCTTGGGGGGACTACCCAAAAATGATTATCGGGACTTAGGCAAAAAACACTTTTAAAATATCCTCAAACTTGTATTCCAAAAGGGTTTTACCTCGTTTTGATTGGTTTGTTGTTATATCTAGGTTACAGGCGTTTTTGGGTATTTAATGTATTTCCCTTACTCCGGAAGGATTTGAGGCTTATTTCTTCCTCAAAAGTGTTTAAGTCCCGTTATCCTGTTTTAAACAGCCGTCTTTTTGTTGAGTGTTGGTTGGCTTATGCTCTGGATAATAGCTTAACGAGTATGCGGGATTTATTTAAACGGTTAAATAATACAGGATTTGATGTAGATATTTCCACATTTTCCAAAGCCAACACTCATCGAAGTCAAGAAGTATTCCGCAAAATTTATCATCAATTAAATCAAGTAGTCCAGAATAAAGTCCGGAAAAAGTTACATGATAAATATGCAATATGTCCAATTGATTCAACAATTATTATATTGACAAGTAAGTTGCTATGGGTGCTAGGTCATCATCAAGTTAAACTGTTTAGTTACCTCAATCTGTCAACAGGCAGTCCAGAAGATAATTTGATAAATTTTGGTCATGACCATGATTATAAATCTGGTTCATCAATGATGTCTAATTTACCACTAGATGCAGTTGAGATAATGGATAGAGGATTTGCGGGGCTAAATTTTATGCAAGAGTTAGTGCAAAAAGACATTAAAACCCTATTAGGCAACCTGATTAGACTTCTGTGTATACCGTAGTCTTAATAAGGGAGGATTTAGGGAGGTAAAAATGTGATAAAAATTAGGGTTTATCACTTTTCTCACACCCTCTTAAACAATGTTGAGAAGTTGGATATCTCATAGGACAATACTTGAATAAGTTCTCTATATATTTCTTAATATTCACCATTCCCTCGTTGCCAAAACTGCTGGAGAATCTCACTTGCTTGCCGATCCCATGTGTCAATATGCTCATATATTAAACAATCTGCATTCAATTTGTAAGTTGAATAACCATTAAAAAGTAACTTGGCTTGCCAAGGAACACGCAAAACACCTCTAACTGTCCATGTAGCTAAAATTGTGTCATTATCAGACTCAGATACATCATGTAAATCAAAGGCAATTTGCGTGAAAAATAATTGGGCATGAAATCGCAAAGTCCAGAAAATTATCCGATAATTAAATTTACCCTTAAATTTATTTACGGGATCAGAGAAATAAATATCCTGAGTGTATATTTGATAGGAAATATCTTTCTCAAACAGTGTCGGTAAATCCTGTTTCAGCGTTGTAATTACTTCTTCTATCTGTAATTGGGATTTCATACAATTAGTAGTTGCTTATAAATTCTTTATTATTCTCGATTTTTTATTTACATAACTTAATTTATAAAAAAATATCAATCTTGTGATTTCAATCAGCATTTTTTAGCCAATAAGTGAGATAATAAAGTTGTGAGGAAAAGAACGGACATAACTCCATTATAAGGGGGAAAGATTATGAAACTTAGACTTTTAGCCGCTGTGGCCTTGATAGCTCCCCTGTTTCTAGCTAATTCAGTGAAAGCAGGAAACCAAAAAGATTTACAGAAGCTTTTATCAACTAGAGAATGTATCCAGTGTAATCTATCAGGTGTTAACCTAAGCGGCGCTCATTTAATTGGTGCTGACTTGCGAGGTGCAAATCTTCAAGGTGCAAACCTAGTAAATGCTAACCTGGAAGGTGCTGACTTGACTGGAGCAAATTTGGCAGGTGCTAATTTAACATCAGCCTTTGTTACCAATGTCAATTTTAAAAAGGCTAACTTAAACGGTGTGAATCTTACCAGTGCTACAATTAATGATTCTAATGTCTATCAAGCATCAATGGACAATATGAATATTACTGATGCTGGTATACATAATACAGCAATTGGTATTGGTGGTGAAGAAGGTTCTGTCGTCATCCGCGATTGGGACTAAGTAGAGAAACTTAGCTAAGTATAGAATATCCAGGACATAACCCCGACTTCCTCTACAGGTTGGGGATATTATTTTTTATCGAAGGCGGGAGTGAGAGGACAAGGGAAAACTGCTCTCTCTTCCCTGCTGCGACGAGGTACGGTGTACACACAAGTCCTATCTGTCTTCGTTTTGTGCCTATTTAGCCCCCTAGATGCCCCTGCCCCCCAGAATTGGGGGTGAGGGGCGGTTTGGTGAGGGCTTGGTTAAATTCGATCACTTGTGTGTACACCGTAGGCTGAGACCAGAGGGAGCAAGGGTTTAAGACCCCCACTGATTTACTTCTCCTGCCTCCGGTTGGTGAGCGACTTGTACTGAGCTTGCGATGCCGCTAGTCGAAGGGTCGAAGTAAGCCGAACCACTGCCTCCTTCATCCAAACCCTACATATATCTCGTTAATTGCACCCGGTAGCGGTCTTTTTTAGTAACGGCAATTTCCCCAACTTCTAAACGACCTTTGCCCCGAATAGCAATTAAATCACCTGTTTTGACTTGAGAACTGGCTTGGGTGACTTCCTTCCAATTGACACGCACATCATTAGAGTCAATTAAATCAACCATTTTACTACGGGACATCCCAAAACCAGCAGAAGCGATCGCATCTAATCGCAAAGAAGCCTCCACAGTCGTTAATTCCTTCTTCTTGGGTTCGCGGATTTTTAACTCATTGATATCAATAGGTTGAGTTTTCACTGGCACAGACCGCACCTGTTTTAAACTCATCTCTAAAAATTCTACCAACTCGGGCACAACAATCACCTGCGCCCCTCTTTCCCCCAATACAATCACATCTCCGGTTTTTTCCCGCACAATGCCAGTTCCTAGCATAGCCCCTAAAAAATCCCGGTGATTTGCTGTATCAAATAAGAAATTCCCAGCAATTTCTAAAGCCACAAGAGCAACTTGAGATTGATCTAAGGGTAACTCAGAACGAGCGATCGCTATTCTTTGTCTTTCCGCCTGTGGATATCCGCCCCAAGGGAGCAAATGCACCTCCGTTAAACGGCTAAACACCCTTTGAATTTCTGCCAACTCTGGCGGGGACAAAAAATCTGTTGATACCACTTCCCAGGTCTTTATAGCTTGATCTGCTTGATCAATCACACGGGCGATGGTATCGCGGTTTTCAACACCTTTTAAAAGTTCTTCTCTAGGTAGCATAGAATTTAGGAGTTCAGGAGTTCAGGAGGCAGGAGTAGGGGCGAACGGCCGTACAACCATCACTAATTAATTAGTTTCAGCATAACCTTGAATATTTTCTGGTTCAAACTGGCGCAAAATTCGGGTCGCTTGACGAGTGAGAGTTTCCGAACCCTGCACCACAATTAAATATTTACCTGCATCTAAGCGATTACGGTAGGGTAAAGCATCACCACTACCAGAAACTAAACCCACACCACCACCTACAAACACGCTACCCATAGCACCACTACCAGCGCCTAAAATACCGCCAACTATATGATTACCAATTTCTCCAGCCCAGGCAAAGGTTTGTAAACCACTAATAATACTGAAGGTAAACCCAGCAAAAAATCCAAATGGTACTAACCAAATGGCCATCAGTTTTGCTTGTTTTCTCGCTTGTTCTTTGGGGTCAATTAAACCAAACTCATCGGCACTTTTATAACCTTTACCGAGGATAGTTCCATTTATGCCTTCTCTTTCTAAGGCTAAATCGGCGGCTTCCGCTTGAATACGATCTGATAATACAGCAACAAGATAATTCATCAATTTTAAACTTTTATTTTAAATTTATAGTAGATCACCAGTCAATCATGTACAAACTGAAACTGAAAACATGGCTTTTCCTCCTGCCTGCTGCTGTAATATTCGCAACTCATGATTGATGTAATTTCAGCAAATCCAAAGGTTCGCAAAAATTATTTACACCTTGTTTGAGAATATAAATTAACACTGGTGTGGCCAGAATTTTGGGAAAAGTAGGGATCGTCCTTAGATGCACAATCATCTCTTGAATTGACCCATTTAACAAGTCTTCTCGATATTCTTGTTGACAAATTACAGACCGCCATTTTTTCGCCAACCCTGCCAACCACTCGGAATTAGTTTCTTCTGGTTCTTGTCCTGCTCGAATAGCCAGAGTCATTACCGCATCTTCCAAATCTCCATCGCAATCCTCTATCAAGTCTAATGCTTCCATAGCTTGAGGATCATCTACCAAATGAGAACGAAATTTTGCTATCTCTTGTGATGTAACTGTAGTCATGAATTTTGGCCGACACCAGAGTTTGAAAAGTTGAAAACTATTTTACAGCATTGGTAATTGATCATTGGCAACAGTTAAAATATGGGATTTACCCAAGATATGCTTGAAACCTGAATTTTTCCGTAGGGGTAATTCATGAATTACCCCTACTCATGAATTACCCCTACTTTCGTTGTGGTTTGCATAAGTCCTGAGATAAATATTCCTCCCTGCCCCCGGTTGGTGAGCGAAGTCGAACCACTGTTCCCCTGCCTCTTACTTGACTCCTCCGGATGTTTGTAACTGATTTAAACCTCTCATAGTCACAGCCCTTTGTAAGTCTGTTAATGCGCGATTGTAATCTATGATTGCTTTGAGGCGATTAGCTTCGGAACGTGTGAGGTCATTTTCAGCGTTAATAACATCAGTTTGAGTACCTACACCGGCTTGGAATCTTAACCGAGCTAATCGTAAAGATTCTTTAGCTTGTTCTAAAGCTACATTAGAGGTTTGTACATTTTCTAAATTGGCTGCTTGGGTGTAGTATGCTTGTTCTACCTGGAAGCGGATTTGATTTTTCTGTTCAGAAAATCGAGTTTCCGCGATTGTTATATTCTTTTGTGCTTGGGCAGCCCTAGCTTTTGCTGCTCCTCCATCATATAAGCGGAGGGTAGCTTGCACTCCCACGGAATAACCATTGGTAACGTTTACACTGTCATTGAAGCGATCAAATAAGTTGTACTGCCCCACTAAACTCACTTCTGGACCCAAAGCTGATAAAGCTTGTTTTCTCTGGGCTTCACCAATATTGCGCTGTGCTAATTGCTGTTGTAGTTCAGGACGGTTTTGATAGGCTAAAATGATACTTTGTTCTAAGGGATGTTGCCATAAACCTGCTAATTTTACCGGATCACCAGCCCTAATACTTACAGACTGGGGTAAATTCAATAAAGGTGATAAATTGCGCCGGGCAATTTGTTGATCAGAAAGAGCTTTAGTTAGGTCTTGTTGAGAGTTGGCTAAGTTCACCTGCGAACGTAACACATCAAAACGAGTTCCTACCCCTGCCCGTTCTAAAGCATTGGCATCTTTCAAACTTGCTTGGGCATTTTCCACTGCTGATTGAGAAATTCTTACGTTTTCATCAGCTTGTTGTAGATTATAATACGCTCTGGCCACATCTAGACGAATTTGTTCCGATTTCGTTTCTACATCTAACTCTTGAAACCGGATGCGTTCCTCTGCTTCTTTAATTGTGTATTTGCGTCTGCCAGATGTATAAAGATCATATTTTATCCGTGCATTACCAGTAAAATCTGTATTAGATTTAGCGTCGGGTATTTCTGCTCCTGGATTGTCCTGCCTTTGTTTTTTAATACTATAGGTATCACCTACACTCCGACTGTTAGTAACATCGGCACTTAAATCTACAGTAGGTAATAAAGCCGCTTGCGCTTCCCGCAATGCTGCCTTAGTTCGTTCTAACTCCAATATAGACACCTGTAACTCATTATTATTCCGTTTAGCCAGTTCTAAAGCCCCCGCCAAACTAATCGCCTGAGTTCCCTGAATTTTTACTTCATCCGCTTGGGTGGGATATAACAGGGGGTTAGGACTAGGATTAAGATTATTAGGCGTGTTAGCAGGTGTACTAGAGAAATCTACCCCCTGACTAGGGGCGGAATTAACATTCTCCGTTGGTGGTGCTGTAGTCTCTTCCGATGTAGTCGGCACAGTTGTTTGGGCTATCAAATTACCACTGGTTGGCGGTAAACAGTTATTAGCATTCACAAGCAAAGCTGCCCCTGTCTTAAGCTGTTGTTGTGGGCATTGACTAGCTTCTAGTAACTTGCTTACTCTGGTATCACTACTGGAAAATTCCTGTTGTGTGTCACCTAAATTATTAGATTGGGAACTACTAATAATCAGTTTTCTAGGATTTGAATTTGATAGTTCAGAAAAAGTAACAAATCTGCTTTCATCTTTTTGATGTGTATTTTCTCCTGCCATCCCTAGCCGACTGTCAGCTATGATTGGCGGTAGAATCCAACCGCCAAAAGGACGATTACTAGCTTGACTTAAATAACTACCAGGCACTAATCCTAAGTTACTATTGACTTTATTCTTAGGTAATAAGTTATAGTCTGTGAATGAATTTCCCGGATTTGTGGAAATTAACTCACTAGGAACAGACTTGAGTTTTACATCAGTAACTTTAATCTCATTAGCCCAAGCGGGCTGAGTGGTTAATACTGCTACTGTAACACCAGGTAAGAAACTATAGAATAATTGCTGTTTTTTCACCGCATCCCCTCACACAAACAATATTAATTTAGCGGCAGAATACTTGTCTTCAAAACAAAATATAGCACGATCTTAAGATTTGGAAAGAAATATCGCACTGTTCTTTATTTTAAGCCTCAGAACTCGGTTTGTCTTCAAATCGTTTGACAATGCGAGAAAGTTCCGCCTTTTCGTCTATGATAACGCGAGTGGGCGCACCGCTAACAATGCGCTCATAGTTGCGGAATGAATCTTTAATGTCTGGTCCATCAGCCGTGATGTTATATTCACGAATTCCCTTGTCATGCCACGAACCGCGCATTTTAAATACATTTATTGCCCGGGACATTTCGCCACGAATTTCTACATATTGCAACATCAAAATCGTGTCTGTAATTGTGGAAATATGGGAATCGGTAATGGAATGAGAACCCATAAATTGATCGGTGGTATTGGTAAAGAACCCAGTAATTTCTTCCTGTTTGGCATAACCTGTCACACCAATAACGAACTGACGAAAAGCATTATTACTGACACCTCTGGCCATAGCCGAAAGGGAGTCAATGGCAATGCGGGCAGGTTTAAAATGGGATATTTCTGATTTAATAATTTGTAGGTGATCTTCTAAACCAGTGGATTCAGGATAGGTACAAATTATTTTCAATAATCCTTGATGTTCTAATTCCTCAAAATCAATTCCCCAGGAATAAGCATTTCGTGAAAGCTGGGCGCGAGATTCTTCATAAGCAAACAATATTGCTCGTTCACCATTAACACAGCCATCTTGAATAAACTTACTAACTAATAAAGTTTTACCAGTACCAGTAGCTCCTGTAGCTAAAATAATCGAGTCTTTAAAGAAACCACCACCACACATGTCATCCAGAATTTTCACTCCAGAAGATACTCGGACATTAGAAGAACGTTGTGTTAAGCGCATTGCTCCCAAGGGGAATATATTCACTCCTGCATTAGTAATAGTGAAAGGATATTCACCTTTCATGTGGGTTGTTCCGCGCAATTTGAGAATTTCTAAAGTACGTCGCCGCCGTTCTCCTTCTAAAACGTTGCGAACAATCACCACATTATCAGAAACAAATTCTTCCACACCAAAGGATGCCACAGGTCCATATTCTTCAGACCTTTCAGTGGTAATAATGGTAGTGACATTCAATTGTTTTAGTCTTGCTACCAAGCGAAAAATTTCCCGCCGCACTACCCCCACAGCTTCATATTGTTGAAATATAGCTGTCATGGAGTCAATGGAAACTCTTTTGGCTTTATATTTACGGATAGCATATTGTAACCTTTCAATCAAAGCCGATAAATCAAAATTACCAACAATATCTTGACCTTCGGGATCAGGAGATGCGTCTAAAATAAATAATTTACCTTCATCAATTAAACGTTGTAGATTCCAGTCAAAAATATGGGCATTTTTAATAATGTCACTGGGTGATTCTTCAAAGGTGACAAATACTCCGGCCTCTTCAAAATAGGTGATTCCATTATACAAGAACTGCAATGATAACAAAGTTTTGCCAGTGCCGGAAGTACCACTAACTAACGTAGTTCTACCTACAGGTAAACCACCATGACTAATATCATCAAAGCCTTCGATCATTGTCCGAATTTTCTCTACACCACTACCAGATATGTTTTTTTGTTCCGATTGTTCTTTGCTACTCATGGTTTATCTAAAGATGGGTATTCAACCCAATTTTTTAAAATCAAGAAAGTTTTAAATCATTTTTAATAACTAAATAAATATGTTATCTTACTCTTTATCATTTTCTTCATTTAGTTCCTCATACAGTAGATCCAATCCAATCAACACTCTTTCTCTGTCTGTGAGATCACCAATGATTTTTCGTACAGGAGGGGGCAAAATTTTTGACAATGTTGGTGTAGCCAGAATTTTATCTTCTTCGGCTAGTTGGGGATTTTTCAGGACATCAATTACTTTGAGGGCATAAACACCCTGAAATTCCTGTTCTAAGATATTTTTCAGCGTTTTTAGCGCTCGGACGGAATTAGGTGTGTTCCCTGCTACATAAAGCTTGAGAACATAGGTTTTTTTGGCTGGATTCATAAAATATAAGCTCCTAACAAATAGACATAGCCCATAAAAATGCACACAAACTTGCCTGAGTACAGATTGTTCAGGTAGACTCACCCATGGAGTGATCATGAATCTAACCACAAAATTCACTGGGGGGTATTCAGATGATTTTAGCAACAGAACAGCGATACATCTCACAAAGATGTGCCAAAATATCTATTAAGGTTAAACGATAATCTAGCAAAGTTTCATCACTTCTACCTTCTAGCCTCAGTTGCTTGGCAAATTCGTCAATTACTTCCATGTGGATTTCGATGATTTGTGGCACAGGAATATTAGCATAAAATAAGTCATTAATGAATTTATCAATTTTTTCTTTTAATCCTTGATCAGTGATAAAATAATTGATAATAATTTCTCGGTAATCTGATTTAAGTTCTGCTAAAACGTTCTCTTTTTCATTAGCATTCATTTTTGGAAAACTTGATGGTTTTTGCTCGTGACTAACGGCTAAAAAATAATTACCTTCATTGGCTACTTTTTGCTGGTGAGAGCCTGTTAACAAAACTATTTGATTAGATGGCGCATGAATTGGTTGCCAATACCATTGGCTAAGATTTTTGTGAACAGCATTGCCTATTTGAATCACTAAACCTTGATGCTTTGGTTTTGCAAATGGTTTATCAATAATTTGTTTTATTTTTGTTTGTAAAAGCAATATAGGTACTAACATCTACTTTTTATAGACTATGAATCGTGGAAAATGAGATATATGAACCCTTCAGTCAGGAGAATCAGGGAATAGGGAGTTGAATAAGCCATTAAATGCTGGATACAACGTCTAACCAGGGAATGTGGTTCCTGCTTGATGATGTGCTTTTACTCATATCTAGTTGAAGATAGATGACATTATTTTACTCCTTGATAAGATACTTAAACGAATTTAAAGAATTGTCGCATTTTAAATCATTATAATTCCTCAAGGTTCTAAAGCAGATATTTAGGGTCATAATTATTGTTGTAGTTGTCACTATCAAAAGATGATAACTTCCAATAAGTACCTAAGCAACTTGGTAAAAATAGTTGCTTGTTCAGCATGGAAACACAAGCCAGTACCATCCCAGTAAAAATTATTCATGCTTGGCTTTCCGCGCATGGACGTAGAAGCTAAAATCCTATTGTGTAGGAGTTTAACCGTAACCGGGTATAGCATGGCATAGCCATTATTCAATATTCTTGCAGGAGCTTTAGGCTAAAAAACCATCTCCCCGCAATGGTGATGACGATGCCAGAGTTGATCACAAGAAGCATGACCTCAGAGGACTTATGTTGATGATACAGTATCCGCTTAATGAACTGATAGCAATTGTACCAATATGTTTAGATTCAAACACTCTAGCAGCAGTGCTGGATATTTTTGTCCAGGAAAAGTGTGATCGCTTGGTAGTAGTAAATTTACAACAACGGCCAATCGGCTTATTATACTCTGCTAGATTACTGCCACATTTATTAATAGCGGAAACAGATAATCAGAATTTTGATTTACACCAACCACTGTCCCAATTACATACACCTCTGATTGAGCCAATAGAGATTATATCCGCAACAGAAAGTTTAGAAACTCTTAGCTTATGTTTAAAATATCAAGAGAAACAACAACAAAAAAAATTAGATTGGATACTCGTTGATGCAAATGGTAAATATTTGGGCATCTTGGATATTTTTCGTCTCATCCAGTTATTAGCCAAGGACAAAATACCCATTCATACTACCAATACCGAAGTAAATCACAAGTATAACCATGAGCATAAAAATTCTCTTCCCTTACCCAGCAATGAACCTCAAGCAAAAATTCACAAATCTATAGTACATTTATTAGGGCGATTACCCTGGCCGATGATGTTACAAACTAGTAATGGTGAAGTAGTAACTCAAAACCCAGCTTGGTGGCAACAACTAGGGGCATTAAAAGATCCAGAAGGTATTAGAAAAGAGGTAGAAACTATACTGACTGTACAACAGCCTCAAGCATCTAAATATATTTACACTGAACATCAAGAAAATCAAATACCAAACCCTTTTCCCAAGAATAAACAAAGTATTTCACCGACAGTTTATTTTCCTCAGTTACCATCAGCTCTGCCATTACTCCAAAAAGCATCTGTCAATATTAATAGTAGCTCTAATCGTTGTATTTTAGATAACAAACATGGTGTTTGTACCTGTGTAGTCGAAATCAAAAATGGTCAAGAAAGAATTTGGCAATTTGCGAAAGTTCTCTTGGATAGTAGCGAGTTAAAAATTTGGGTAACAGAATCAGAAGTACCACCAAATACAGAAGAACTATGGCTAATATTAGCCACAGATATCACCGAACAGCAACAACTTTGTAAAGAATTAGCCGCTAAAAATGCCGATTTAATTCAACTCAATCGCTTAAAAGATGAATTTTTAGCTTGCATTAGTCATGAATTAAAAACACCATTAACAGCAGTATTAGGACTTTCTCGCCTACTTATAGATCAACAATTAGGACAATTAAATGAACGTCAAGCTCGCTATGCTGGGCTAATTCACCAAAGTGGTAGACATTTGATGAGTGTGGTGAATGATATTTTAGATTTGACCCGGATGGAAACGGGACAGATGGAACTCACCCTCACCCCAGTCCAAATTCAAGTAGTATGTGAACGGGCTTTATCAGACGTTAAAAATATTCATCATCAAACATACAAAAGCAAACAATCATCCCCATCAGAAAATGAAAATTTATCTAATCATCAATTTAGCCTAGCTATTGAACCAGGTTTAGAACAAATGGTGGCCGATGAGTTACGCTTACGGCAAATGTTAGTACATTTACTCTCCAACGCCTTTAAATTTACAGAAATATCGGGAGAAATTGGTCTGCGGGTGAGTAACTGGGAAGGTTGGATTGCTTTTACAGTCTGGGATACAGGTATTGGCATTCCCGAAGCACAACAACATTTAATCTTTCAAAAATTCCAGCAATTAGAAAATCCTCTCACCCGTCAGTTTGAAGGAACTGGGTTAGGATTAGTTTTAACTAGGGCTTTAGCTCGCTTGCATGGTGGAGATGTGAGTTTCTTATCTCGTGAAGGTAAAGGTAGTCAATTTACCCTACTTTTGCCCCCCAGTCCACCAAAAGCTAGTTTTACCGACTCTGAAGATATAGTTATCAAGAGGGAGATAGGTAATATACCTAATTCTGCCCATCAAAGTCTTAATAATTCTCCACAATATCAGTCTAATTCTTCCCAAAGATTGGTGTTAGTAGTGGAAGCAGTAGCTCAATATATTGAGGAATTAACCGAACAACTTAAAGGTTTAGGTTATCGTGTAGTTATTGCTAGATCAGGTACAGAAGCGCTAGAAAAAGCCCGACGTTTACAACCAAAAGCAATATTTTTAAATCCTTTATTACCTTTGCTATCTGGTTGGGATGTCATAACCTTACTTAAATCTGATGTTTTAACTCGTCATATTCATGTAATTGTCACAGCCACAGCAGCAGAAAAAGAGCAAGCATTTACTAAACAGGCGGATGGTTTTTTAAACTTACCAATCAAACATCAGGCGTTAGCATCACTGTTAGAAAACTTATCAAAATATCCAGACATTAATAATTCAGAGATAGACAATACTCATAAGAGTAACTCTAAAAATGTCCCCCTACGAATTCTCAGATTAGTCAATCCAGAATTAGAAGTAATTACCCTTTATCCTTCCTTACGTCAACATCGCGTCATTGAGGTAGATGATCTAGATCAAGCTGATTTATTAGCGCGAGTTTGGCAGTTTGATGTGATCTTACTAGATATGCAAATTTCTACTGCCAATCCTTATCTACAACAATTAATTAAATACTCAAGATTGGCAAATTTACCATTGGTAACTTGTGATATTGCCACTACTTTAGCAGCTTCCCAAATTCCTGGATTGTCTGTATTTCCTTGTTTAACCCCATTGAATCAAGAGAATCATCTGCATAATCAGCAAGGGGATACTTTATCATCTGTTTTGCAAATCGCTGCGGGTATTTATTGCCCTATCAATATTTCAGTCATAGATATTGCTACGCTGAATGATTTACCTAAGGTCAAACGTAAATCAGCTAAGAGTTATCAGACGCCCAAACATTCTTTTAACGACGCTAATAATCAAGAAAATAGTCGAGGTTATGAATGGTTTCAAGCCCTAATTCAATACTTACAAACTGCTGGATTTAGAGCTTATATCGCTAGTTCTTGGTCAGAAGTCCTACAACAAGTTAATCATAAAAGTGTTGATTTACTTTTGATTTGTTTGAATGAAACTGCCTTTAATCAAGCATTGCAAAAAGCTATTGATTCACTGAATAATTTACAGTTGAAATTACCACCGATTTTGGTACTAGATCCCAAATTAAATCAGCCTCATTATACTAACGATGGTAAATATCCTCAGCCTAAATACATATCATCTACGGGAAATTTAGTCAGTCAAATTGCTACCCAAATTTTACCCTGTTCTATTTCCATGGAAGAACTATTAAGTCAGATCAATCAAGCTTTAACCAAAAGTTAAGGGAATATAGCAATTCTAAATGAAATGTAAACATCTTTTATTTTTCTGGTAAGGATTCAGGTGAGGTGATAAGATCCCCGACTTCTTTGATTGATTGTATTCGGAAAGGATAAATCTATCTTAAAAGTCGGGGATCTGCGTAGAAACAAGTGCATATTCATAGAAAATTGGTATTACCAATTACCAATCATCAAACAAATCATAGTTTAAGACAAATTGAGACTTTGTTGTTTAGCTGTTTTTAAAGGAATACGAATCAGATGGTAAGCTCCTTTATTAGCTAGGTTTTTATAATTATCTGGTTGTAAATTCAGTTCAGGAAATTTTCTTTCTTCAACGATCATTAACAAAGATTGCGATCTATTTGTTGGCGATGTTTGTTTTTGAATGTATGCTAGAGCCTCTTGGGAAGATGAAATGTAATTAATTTTCTGTTGGGTGTAGAAAGTCACGGTGGGTTTTTTGAAACCAACCATAATTAATTCTTCATTGGGTTGTTTTGATTCCAGAATTATGGCTGATAATTGCCTAAGAGGTAGTTGACGCTGTTGATCCATGATGGTAACAGCAGGGATTAAAACAATAGCAATAAAGGCAATAAATCCTACTAAATTAATTGTGATGATCTGGCGGTAATGGTGAGTTAAGATGACTATAGCTAAAATGATTGTAGATAATAACCAAATCATCCCTCCAAATTTGAGTATTCCTGAATTTGCTATTTGTGCATATAATTCAGGAGCAGCAGGATCGGGTCTAACAATTTCCGTGAGGTTAAAAAGAGCGATCGCCAGAATTGTCAGAAAGCCCACGTTTACCCAAGCACTGATGCGTAGAAATTTGTTAGTCGTTAGGCTAAAAGTCTGTGAACTGGGTAAAAGATCACTCCACAATAGTGCTACCAAAATCGCAGCTGCTGGCATTAAAGGTAATACATAGCTGGGTAGTTTAGTAACAGCAATGGTGAAAAACCCAAATATACCTAAAAACCAGAAACAAGCAAATAAGCCCAAATGTTGAGAACGTTGTTGTTTTAACCAGTGCGATCGCTGCCAAAATTTAACTCTCGCTAGGGATGCAGGGATATACACTGCATAAGGCGCAAAGCCCAACAACACCACTAAAAAGTAAAAAAACCACGGGGCTGAGTGACCATTAACAACTTCGGTAAACCTTTCTATATTGTGATAACCAAAAAAGGCGTTAATAAAATTCCAGCCATTACGCCAAATTACTAAGGCATACCAGGGAACTGAGAGGATCAAAACTATGCCAAGACCCAAAATAGGCCGCATTTCTCGCCACAGTTCCCAAAATTTGCCCACATATAAAGCAAAGGCAATCATAATTAGTCCTGGTAACACAATACCTACCGGACCTTTAGTTAAAATTGCTCCAGCAATTAACACATAACAAGCTAAATACCATTTATTAGGTAATCGCCCATTAGCAATTACTATCGGGGCTGGATTTTGAGCATATCCCAGGAAGAAACATAATAAGGTTGAACCTATGCACCCTGTCAGCAACATATCAGAAACCCCAGTTCTGCCCCAAACAATCATTTCTGGGTTGAGTGCCATCAAACCTGCGGCCATGGCGGGAGTAAGATAACGTCTGGGCAAGTTAGTAACTTGTGCTAATTCATCTTGTTTGGTAAAATACCACTGCACAGTATAAAACGCTAAAGCAATAACCGTCATTGCTGCCAATGCTGAGGGGATACGGGCAGCCCATTCATTTACACCCATAATGGCGTAGCCGAGGGCCTGACACCAATAAATTAAAGCAGGTTTATCAAAGCGAGTTTCACCATTAAAAAACGGTGTGATCCAATCACCAGTTACCAGCATTTGTCGAGAAGCTTCGGCAAAAAGCGGCTCAGTTTCATCAATTAAGCCGACATTACCCAAATTCCAACCAAAGGCTATCCAGCCAATTATCAATAACCACAGGGAAGAAACAGCCACAGCCAGTGCTGGGTGCTGTTCTAGATAATTGAACCATTTATCAACGACTTCACGGGGAAGACTCAATTTTATATTCATGAATTCATACTGAGAGACACGGCAATCGTGTCCTTACCAAGTGTACACTTCAGGGGAGCAGAGGAGAAAATTATCTTCTTCTTCCTTCTTCTTTTCTCCTGAACTCCTGTCACCTATTCTCTAACACCAATTGCCATTCTTGAGTTTGAGAATTCCATTGTGGGGTGGAAGTTTCCCCAACGACATAGGGACCCCAATAGCGCCGCGAGCCATCTTGAGCAAATGCTACTAAAATATCACCCTTCTCTAGCTTTAAATTGCCTTCAGGTAAGGACAAAAGTAATCCTTTTTGGCTACCTTCTTCGGGCGCAAAATCCCAATGAGCAGGAATACCAGATTTAGTTTGATCCCCAGTGCTATTTTTGAGGGATGATTGTCTGGCTAATAATGCCAAACGTACAGGTTGAGTAGTTTTGTTGCTCATGCGGAGCGATCCCACAGCCTTAGTTTTGCTATTTGAGTTAACCTGATAGGCTACAACAGTGGACTGATTTTTTTGACGACTTGATTCTACTGAGTTACTTGGTGTAGGATCTACGTTAATCATCTGCCGATTATTGTCAGTGTTTGTAACTATAGGTGAAGTATTTTCGGGATTTTCAAAGGATATAGTCATATCTAGGCATAGTGCAATGATCCCGATTAGTCCTAATACAGAAAAAGCAATAATGAAGTTACGATACTGATACATGGAATATTTCATCATGATATGGATTAGAAATAAGATTTTTTGTAAACTAAACCCAAGTTATTGCTAATTGTTAACAGTTGACTGTTAACCGTCATTCGTCATTCGTCACCTGTTATCATGCAAAATACCCGTCTCAACAACTTGTTAGACACAATTTTTAGAAGCTTGAGTCAATGGTTTCTTAACCCTTGGCGGCGATTATCACTACTACTAATTAGTTTTTTGTTTGGTTTTTTTTTGGGATCGGCAGTATCAACAACCACCGGACAAAAAGCAGAATTAGACATTGTAGTGGCAGGATTTTTAGTTTTATTGACGGAGATTACCAGTAGGCTATTTTACAGCCGGAGTTTTTTTGCTCGCCAAGCATTTTGGGTAGAAACACTCAACTATCTTAAGGTTGGTTTTATCTACAGTCTATTTCTAGAAGCGTTGAAGCTAGGTTCTTGATGTTATGGGTAAGGAGTGGCTGGATAAAATTTTGACAACGGACACATCATGGCAGGTATTAGCTCAAGAAGCAGAACTTACTGATCCTGTGCGAGCTAAGGTGTTTAATATCAATTCTGATAATGTGGCTGAAGTTGTGCAAAGGAAAGGGGATTTACTCAAGTTAGTTTTCCCTGATTTTAGTCGTTTTTGTCAAACGAGCCTAAAAACCGAACCCCAAGGAATATTACAGGTATTGTGGGATTTATGGCTACCTTTGGGGATCAAAATTGCAGCACACCGCCAACATTTAGGAAAACCTTTGATCCAGGGGATTTTAGGCGCGCAAGGCACTGGTAAAACCACAATGTCCAGGATACTGAGCTTGATTCTCAAGCATTTGGGATATGGAACTTTAAGTTTGTCTTTAGATGACTTATACAAAACTTATAGCGATCGCTTGGCTTTAATGCAGCAAGATTCCCGTTTAGTCTGGCGCGGCCCGCCCGGAACCCACGATATTCACCTGGCTTTAAGTGTACTCGATCAGATTCATCAAAGCAAGAGTCCTGTGATAGTTCCCAGATTTGACAAATCTGCCTATGGAGGTGCTGGCGATCGCACTACTGATGAAGTTATCACAAATCCTATAGATATTCTTCTATTTGAAGGTTGGTTTGTGGGTGTAAAACCAATCGCGCCAGAAGCCTTTCTGAATGCACCACCACCCATTTTGACAGATGGAGATAGACAATTTGCGGCTGATATGAATACTCAACTTAAAAATTATTTACCTCTGTGGGCAGAATTAGATAGTTTAATCGTTCTCCATCCTCAAGACTATCGTTATTCATTAACATGGCGCAAGCAAGCAGAAAGACAAATGATTGCTGCTGGTAACTCTGGCATGACCGATGCAGAAATTGAAAGTTTTGTCAATTATTTTTGGCGTTCTTTACATCCAGAATTATTTATTAATCCCTTAATTAAATCATCGGCCGTTGATTTAGTTATTGAAATTAATGCTGATCATAGTTTTGGTAAAATTAGTCACCCGATGTCTTAAATATAATAAGTCCTAATTTAGCTTATTGGTTATCATTAACTTATTCTCAGTGCTTGCAACAAGTCTGTTTAAATCTGGGAGTTGCTTTTAATAATTTCTTTGAAAAAAGAGCTAAATACCCTAAGTTTAAATCTAGGCATGGTAAACAATCTATTCATTATCCTCAAAATGTCAAGGTTGCCGATAATCAATTAATTCTACCCAAGAGTATCAGTACAAGTTTTTAGTAAGAATATCAAACCTGTTTTAATCCCTAATGACCAATTACCAGAACCCATAACCCAAGAAATAGTATTCAGAGAAATTGCCAGTGGTGGAATAGCTGGGAGAACATATCAAACTGTTTTACTGAAGTATGGTAGAATTATACGTGTAGTTATAGGAGATATTAACAACACCCAAAGTAGCGTGCTTACAGTTAGTAAAAAAAAGATTAAAGAATTTCAACGTTTTTTAAATAAAGCTAAATTAAAAAATTTCGATAAATTGAATTTTTGCGCTTCTAATGGTGTGGCTAATTATATTACGTATATTCTAACGAGTTAAATAGGGACAGTACAATACAATGATATTTCCCAAGCTCAACTACCAAATAAATTAGATGATGTTGTCAAAGCATGGAATGAGTTAAAAAATAGTGCCAAATAATTAGTCACATAAACCTAGTCTAAGTTGAGAACTGGAGTTTTTCAAAAGGGAATAAGGAATAGGGTGTTTTGGGTAAGCTTACTTTTCTTCACGCATTGTGGTGATTTAAAACCTGCAATAGCACAGTCATAAGGTATTTGTGTTAGTTACTAGTAATGATTTAATATTGATACTCTACATAAAATCACTTATAACTTTGTATCAACCCCAATTATTACGGTTTTTATTGATCCAGATAATTTTTAGGCAACTCCTAGTATAATTAAACCCAGAGCAGGATGAAAAATTTTAATAAATCTATAAATTATGGACGTTCAACAAGCTTTAGACTTTGTTGACACTTTAGTTTTTGAGAAAAAAGGTAAGCATCTGACCGATTTGCAAAGATTGCTTTTACACTCATCTTGGTCAGAACCACACTTACGCTACCATGACATTGCTCAAAACTACGGTTATTCAGTCAGTTATCTCAAGCAAGATATAGGTCCGAAGTTATGGCAGTTATTATCAGAAGTTTGCGGCGAAAAAGTTAGTAAAACTAATTTTCGTTCAGCTTTAACAAGACAATGGTATCAATCAGATGTAAATCCAGTTATTGAGGATAACTCACCTATAATAACTGAAATGATTATCACAACTCAAGAGTCTTTGATACCCCCAGATGTGGTTAAACAAAGATATCAAGATTGGGGAGATGCACCAGATGTTTCTGTGTTCTACAATCGAACAGAGGAACTGTCTACACTAAAACAATGGATTGTTGGTGATGGTTGTCGGTTAGTTGTATTATTAGGAATGGGAGGAATTGGTAAGACCCATCTGAGTATTAAGTTAGCTGAACAAATTCAAGATCATTTTGAGTATTTGATTTGGCGATCGCTATTACCAGCACTTCCTGTCCAACAATTAGTAATTAACCTCCTCAAATTTTTAACCCAAGGAGAGGAAAATAATTTACCCATTAGATTTGAAGAACAAATATCTTATTTAATGCAGATTTTGCGAAAAAAAAGATGTTTGTTAATCCTAGATAATGGGGAAACACTCTTAAAAAGTGGTGTTTTAGCGGGGCAATATCAAGAAGGCTATGAGGATTATAAAAAGTTTTTTCAACGGATCGGAGAATGTAATCACAACAGTTGCATAATTTTGACTACCAGAGAAAAGCCAAAAGAAATAGCCTTAATGAAAGGGGAAACTTTACCTGTTCGTTCGCTAAAATTAACAGGATTAAATTTACAAACAGGTAAAAAAATATTAGAATTGCACAAATGTTTTTTAGATTCAGAAGCATCCTATCAATTTTTGATTGAAAGCTATGGAGGTAATCCTTTAGCTTTAAAAATTGTTTCTACCATGGCTTGTGATTTATTTAATGGTAATATTTCCGAAGTGATCAGCAATAAGTCCTTGATTTTTGGAGAAATTAATCAAGTTTTAGAACAACAGTTTCAGCGTTTACCCGATTCAGAAAAAAACTTTTTATATTGGTTAATTCTAGAACAAGAAGCAATTGACGAGAGTGATTTATTAGGAATTTTTGTCACATCACCGGGAATTATGATTGAAACTATTCAATCACTTTTACATCGGTCTTTACTAGAGAAAAAAAATAAAAAATTCTTTTTACAACCTGTAGTGAGAGAATATTTATCTAATAAGTTAATTGAGGAAATTATTGCCGAGATTGACAGCGAAGAATTATTCTTGATCAACCAATATCCTCTGTTAAAGTCCAAAGCTAAAGAATATATCAAACAAGCACAAATTAAACAGATTGTTAAACCTTTGTTGGAAAAACTATTAAGCACTTATCAAACCAAAGAAAAAATTGAAATTAAATTCCAACACATCATCGAAAATATCCGCAAAAATCCATTATTAGCTGCTGGTTATGCAGCAGGAAATATCATTAATTTACTCTGTCATCTCCAAGTTGAACTATCAGGTTATAACTTTTCAAATTTAACTATTTGGTCTGGTTGTTTACAAAATACTAACTTGAAAAATGTCAATTTTAGTGGTGCGGATCTGAGCCATTCAGTATTTGCTAAACAGTTAACCAGTATCCTTTCAGTTGCCTTTAGTCCTGATGGTAAATTACTGGCTACAGGAGATGTAAATGGGGAAATTTATTTATGGCAACTTAGGGACGGACAACCGATCCTCAACTGTAAAGGACACGCCGGCTGGATACACGCGATTGCTTTTAGTCCTGATGGAAAAATGGTTTGTAGTGCCAGCAGTGACCATACAGTTAAATTATGGGATATCTGGGATGGCAGTTGCTTGAAAACTCTCACAGGTCATCATCAGCGAGTCCGTTCTATTTGCTTTAGTCCTAATGGCCAACTGATCGCTAGTGGTGGTAGTGACGCAACCATCAGAATTTGGGATAGTCATACTGGTGAATGTCTGCAAGTGTTGTCAGGACATAAAAGTTATATTTGGTCTGTGGCTTTTTCTCTGGATGGCCAAATGATTGCTAGTGGTAGCGAAGATAAGACTATTAAACTCTGGGATGCCAATACAGGTGAATGTTGGCAAACATTATCAGAACATGAACGATGGGTGCGTTCAGTGGCCTTTAGTCCCGATGGTACATTGATAGTCAGTGGTAGTGGCGATCGCACCCTGAAAATCTGGGAAACCAGCACAGGTAAATGTTTGAGAACATTAACAGGACATACCCAAAGATTACGCTCAGTGGCCTTTAGTCCCGATGGTAAATTGATAGTCAGTGGTAGTGGCGATCGCACAGTCAGACTTTGGAGTGCAGTTGACGGACAATGCCTCAAAAGCCTACATGGTCATAACAGTCTTTTAACCTCAGTGGCCTTTAGTCCCGACGGTATAATCTTAGCTACCGCTGGAGAAGATCGTTCTGTCCGACTGTGGGAAGTTAGCACAGGTAGTTGTATTGACATTTGGCAAGGTTATGGCAGTTGGATACAATCCGTAGCCTTTAGTCCCGATGGTAAAACCCTAGCCAGTGGTAGTGAAGATAAAACTATCCGATTATGGCATCTAGAAAAGACTCATTCTCCAGTAACTCCTCCCACCTCCATAGTCTTAGAAGGACATCGTGGCTGGGTATGTTCCGTCGCCTTTAGTCCTGATGGTAAACATCTGGCTAGTGGTAGCAGCGATTATACTGTCAAGCTGTGGGATATCAATACAGGTCAATGTCTCAAAACCCTACAAGGTCATACTCGTTGGATAGGTTCAGTTGTCTTTAGTCCCGATGGGTTAATTGTTGCTAGTTGCGGCGGCGACCATACCGTAAAACTATGGAATATCATTACAGGTAACTGTATAAAAACTCTACAAGGACACGAAGGTTGGTTATGGTCTGTCCAATTTAGTCCGGATGGACTCACCCTAGCCAGTGCTTCGGAAGACAAAACCATTAAACTCTGGAATATTAGCACCGGTGAATGTATCAATACCTTTATAGGTCACACTAGCTGGGTGCAAGGCATCTATTTCAGTCCCGACGGCAAACTTTTAGCCAGCGCCAGTTGCGACTGTACTATTCGTCTTTGGGATGTCAGCACAGGTCAATGTCTCAAAACCTTACAGGGACACCTCAGTTGGGTGCAATCACTAGCATTTAGTCCCAATGGCGAAATTTTAGCTAGTGGCAGTTGCGACCAGACCGTGAAATTGTGGAATATAAATACAGGTAAATGTGGGAAAACAATTCAAGCTCATCAAAGCTGGGTTTGGTCTGTGGCCTTTAGTCCTGATGGAGAGATATTAGCAAGTGGTGGTCAAGATGAAACTATCCAACTCTGGGATATCCAAACAGGGAAATGTCTACAGCTTTTGAGAACTAAACGACCCTATGAAGGAATGTCTATTAAAGGCGCAAAAGGTTTAACAAATGTGCAACGGGAAGCTTTAAAATTTTTAGGTGCAGTAGATTAAGAGCAGGGGATCTGGAAAATAAGACCCTTTTTCCTCCTCTCCTGTGCCTCCTGCCTCCACGAAAACACTTTTTCAGTAACTCCTTACTTATACCTTTATCAAAGTATTACCCATTCGCATCATTACCTTTCTAGATACAGTTGCTTTTTCCTCATTACTATTTTCTGTATTCCATTGAGCGATTTCATTATCTAATATCTGTTTTAAGATTTTCGGGTAGGGAAATCTAAAAGACAGAGGATCAGAAATTGCTTCTTCGTCTGGTTTGATAATTCCTTGAGGAGTAGGTAAGTATAGTTTTTCAAACCTGCGATAGTAACCACCAAGATTAGCATAGTCCCAACCTTTTAGATGTTTGATAATTCCATAGAAACTGGAAGCAGTGATATAAGTAAACACATTTGCTAAGGGATTTCTACCTGTTTCCGCTTGAATATTATGGGCAGAAAAATCAAAATTCCAAATTTTTGACCCATCTGGGAAAACTATTTCCAATTGGTAAATTACCTGCCAACGGCAATGTTCTATAAACAGAAAGTTTCTGTTCTTCCTGATAAATTCCACTAGATTAACGCTAATTTCTTCACAAATTACTGCCTTCATGTCATTGAGATCATAATTGTCGGGATTATTATCTACTATGGGATTACCCACCAGCACTGGTGAAAAATCTAAATCTTCTCGCTGATCAGAAATCTTGTTAACAAATTTGCACTCTCCTTTTAAATGGCTGTATTCCCCATTTTCCAATTTGAAAATATCACCGGGATCTAGGGTAAATATATTTTCACCTATTTCTGGACAAACACTTTTGATATCATGGCAAAACCGTTCTCTTGTTAATGGAAATACAATTTGGTTGAGCCACGATGAACCGCCAATACATCTGAAAGCATTAGAACCAGGAGCGATCGCTTGCGGACTAATTGTACTAATTATATCCAGCACCTTACTATACATAGCATAGGGAAAAGATAAACTCATATTCATCTGATAGTTCATCTCTAACATCGGTTGCCACATTGCTAAGAGAAAATCTATTTTTTCATAGCGAGACTTAATCAAGCGAATGGTATTTAAACTGACAATGGTATCAACTTGATTCCAAAAAACTCCCGATTCATCTGCAAAAATCATACCATATTCAGGTACGCGATTTTCAGAACGAGTTGCTAACAAACTGGTTGATCCAAATTTGATTTTAGTAAAATCTTTAACTGGATAGATGTATGAGTATCCTAACTGACGCAGACAATCTTCAATTAATTTATCTTCAGGAATAATTACATCCACCGTTTTAGGTAAAGAGGCCAAAGAACGAATATGAAAATGATCCAAATGTTGATGAGAAATTACTAATAAATCAAATTCAGGAATATTTTCATGAATCACTTTTCGTTCTGGACAAATATCAAATAAACCTTCTTGGTGTGGATCCCATAGCACAGGATCCATTAAAATTTGACAATCTTGTGTTTTTACAAAAATAGAAGCGTGTCCAATTACATGAATTTCCATATCGATACAATTGAGGATTTCAGAAGTTTGATTGTCAAAAATACCCGACTTAAGTTGCCCTGCATGAATAACATATTATATGTATTTTTCTGTTCATAACTGTAAATTTATTCAAGTTTTTGGGGATCATCCACCTAGTCGGGGATCTTTGTACCTCACCTGAATTCTTACGCTAAAACCGCAGCACCAGCTTCTAACTTTTGTGTCAATATTGCAGTGGCAAGCTGAATTCTTTGATACCTTTTATACATGATTTGAGAATTTTCTTCATCTCCTATTTGCCTATAAATTTTGGTGAGTACATTGACTGGTGGTGCGAATGCTGGCATCATTTTACTAACTTGCAAAAAATGTTCACAGGCTTGTTTTAAGTCTCCATTTTTAGCATAAATTCTCCCCAGTAATGAATGCGCTCCACAGGCTGTCATATCATCTTTTAAAGCCTCATTCAGAAACCTGGCAGCACGTTGGGGATATCCTGCTTGTAGAAGTAAATTACCTAATCTAAAATTAAGTTGTGGGTGTCTTTCTCCCTTTTTTTTATACATTTGATGATGTTTAAAAACTTTACGAAAATCACCTAATTTGCTATACAATAATCCTAAAGTAACATGAGCGATCGCTAATTCTTCTCCATTAATATTGCTTGTACTCAGTTGTTTCTCTAACTCGGCCAACTGCTCAGACTCAAATTTTAACTCCCGACTTGCAAACTCGCTAATTGAACGTAAAATACTAGGTTGATAATTAATATCTAAACTAGCAGCCTGAGTTTGATATTCTTGGGCAAGTTTAACATCATTTTCTGCTAAACTTAATAAATAATAAGTTGCTGCACACTGAGGAAATTTTTCTAATTCCTTCAGACAACCACTAACAACAGCTTCAGAATTACCTTCAAGAAGTTGTTTATCAAACTGGAATAACCGTGAATAATGACTAGAATCGAGGACATTTCCCACCCATAAAGCTGCTAAATAATCAGCAATAAAACTATAACGTAAAGGTGTATAACCACTACTCACAGAACGAGTTAAAGTTACAAAATCCGGCTTCACAGACAAGTTTTGCAAAGAATTAAATACCTCTTGCGGATCAATCCAAGGTACATCCGCAGGTAATTCAATAAAATAGTCAATATCTACATCAATTAAGGTATCTTCTGGTAACTGCAATTTAGCCAGATCCCCATAATCACAAATTACTACCTCTAATCCTAGTAATTTTCCTTCTAGGATATTACCTACTCGCTTAAAACTTGACAAATCTTCTAGACTCACTCCTTCCATTGCTTGCAACTTTTGGAGTGTTTTTTGTGTACTTTGTTCAGGATTATCTTGATTATTTTGATGGGGACTTACCCAAATTAAACGAGAAATCATTCCTAAACAGTAAGCCGGATATAAAAAATCTTCAATACTATAACTGTAACCCCAATCTGGTAACATATGATGGGGTTTCTCTAACTTAGCTACTTCCTCAGCCGTCCTACAATTTTTGAGTGCGGCAATTCTTTTTTCACTCACTAACTGAACATCCAGGTGTGCATCTAAATAGATTAAAGTTTTTCCAACAGTTCCTTGTCTTTGCCAGAATGGCAATACAGAAGAATGTTCCGCAAATATGATAGTTTCCATTACTGCTTTATTTTTTGTGCCTGTATAAATTACCCCAAAGCTATAGGAATCTGCAAGAATATGTGAGCAATTTTCAGGATTTTAGGTTAGACAATACCCACGATAATCAGGATATTTTAGGCAATGCTTACCCTATATCCTATAGACAAAATCAAACAGGATTCCTAGTAGTTGCATTTTAAATGCCTAAAAAAAAAATAACATCTTTTTTTGAAAAAGTTTACAAAAAATCATAACTTCAGAGAATTTATGACCATAATCCTGAACTTACCAGAACTTTTATGAACTTTATCAAAAACTTCTAATTTAACTCCTGAACTTTTCAGACTTTATCTGCATTGCCATCACAAAATCCTTGGGATATATTCTTATGCAAGCTTCTGAATTTCATACAGAAATGTAATGTGAATCAGAAATAGTTACCTTAAAATTCCTTAATTGATTAATTAACCAGGAGATACAAAATGTCTAAAGAAGCTGTTGAACAAATGTTCCAAGCCGCTAATACTGATACTGCTTTACAACAAAAGCTAGAAAGTGTTAATGGATACGCAGAAGCTGTTGCTATTGGTGCCGAAAATGGCTTTGAGTTTACCGAAGAAGAAGCACAAGCAGTTCTATCCGAACGTGGCTTAATAGAGGGACCAGAAGGAGAATTATCAGATGAAGCCCTAGAAGCTGTAGCTGGTGGCTGGTTTGACAACTGGAGGGTGAGAATCAGATTCGGTGGCTGGTAATTTTTATTACTCTAGACAATAAAAAGGAAAAGTAGATATATATCTTTTCTTGGTGATTCAATACCCACTTAGGTGGGTTTTGTCTGATTATTACCAGAATATCTCATATTTAGAGGTGCAAAATGTCTCCAGTATATTCTGCATCTCCACCAGATTTATCAAACAAGAAAGTTCGCCAATTAGACATTTTTCTGGAACATAATCACAATGTCAAAAGAATCTATCGAAAAATTAATGCAAGCTGCCGATGAAGATGTAGCTTTAAAAAATGAACTAGAAGAGGCTGAAGGATTGGCGGAAGTTGTAGAAATTGGTGCTGAAAGAGGCTATCAATTTACTGAACAAGACGTACAAAATTTTTTAAGTGAAAAAGGAATTGCACTTCCAGACAGTGATGAAGGTGAACTATCAGAAGAAGCTCTAGAAGCTGTATCTGGCGGCTGGTTTCAGAATTTGAGAATTCGATTTAATGACAAACCACCAATTACTATTCGCCAGTGGTAGTAAGAGATTTAGGCAGCTTTTTTATCGAAATTTAGGAGTAATCAAATGTCAAAAGAATCTGTTGCTCAAATGATAGAATTTGCTGGAAAAGATGCAGATTTACAAAAACAGTTAGAAGCTGCACAAGGATTTTCAGAGGTTGTACAAATTGGCTCTGCAAGAGGCTATCAATTTAATGAGGCTGATGTCCAAAGTTTTATGTCTGAAAATGGCATTAATCTGATGGACATATTAGAAACACAATCAGGAGAACTATCAGATGAAATGTTAGAAGCTGTAGCTGGAGGTTCTTTTTGGGACGGAAAATGGACAGATAACGTCAGAATTAATCTTCGCGGCTGGTAGTTATTCAGGATTTATATAATTATAATAAAAGTAGGGATAATTCATGAATTATCCCTGACCCAAAAGAAGGAAAAGTAAAAATCTGATGGATGTACTCAAAGCTTGGCAAGAAATCCTCAGTCCAGAAAATGTTTTAACAGAAGAATCCAATCTTACTACTGTGCAAACAGGAACATTTGCCACTAAACAGCGCATACTGGCAATTATTCGCCCAGGCGATCGCACAGAAGTTCAAGAATGTGTGAAAATTGCTAATCAATATCAAACACCTATTTATCCTATTAGTTGCGGCAAAAATTGGGGCTTAGGTTCAAGGGTTCCAGTTGCAGATAACTGTGTACTCATGGACTTGGGTAGACTAAATCGGATTATTGATTATAACGAAAAATTAGCTTATATCACTGTAGAACCCGGGGTTACTTTTCAACAAGTTTATGAATATTTGCGTGATATTAAATCCAACTTATTTTTATCAGTAATTGGTGGCTCTCCCTATGCTAGTTTAATCGGCAATGCTTTAGAAAGAGGAGATGGTATTGGTCCTAATGGCGATCGCGTTAAGTCCATTTGCGCTTTTGAAGTAGTTTTACCTACAGGAGAAGTTATTCATACCGGATTTGGCAGATTCACCCATGCTAAAACCACATCTTTAAGTCCTTGGGGAGTAGGTCCTTCTTTAGATGGGATATTTACCCAATCTAACTTAGGCATCGTTACCCAAATGACAGTTTGGTTAACACCAATACCTAAATATTATCAGTCTTTTAATTGTTTAATTAAAGATCATCATTCTTTAGAAAAAGTTATTGATATTATTCAACAATTAATGTTGCAAGGCGTAATCCAAGAAAACTGTTTTAATTTTTGGAATTGTTACAAAGTCTTAGCTAGAGAAGGGCGATATCCCTGGCAGATGCTAGGTGGAAAAACACCACTTTCTCTCCAAGAATTAAAAGGTGTAGAACCTTGGGTTGCTACTGGAGATTTATACTGCACCAGTCAAGAACAAGCAATATCCCTGCAAAAAATTATTGAGGTGGCATTACCGGAAGATATAGCCCAAATAGTTTTTACAGATCAGGAGCATAACGAGCCATTTAATTTAACTTTGGGCGTTCCTAGTGATATTAATACTAAAAGCACCTATTGGCGGAAAAAAATCAAAGTTCCCAATCATATAGACCCTGATAGAGATGCTTGTGGAGTTATTTGGCTTTGTCCCCTATTTCCATTTGATGGACAACAACTTGTCACAGCATTAAATACCATTGAATCAATCATTAAATTTTCGGAATTTGAGCCAAATATTGCCATCAATTGCTCAACCAGCAGAAGCATAAAAATGTTTATCGCTATCATGTATGATCGCTTAGAATTAGGCCAAGATCAAAAAGCAATGGAATGTCATAATCAACTTTTAGAATTTCTCATGAACTCAGGATATATTCCCTATCGTTTAGGTATTCAATCCATGAGTTGTCTATCTACTTCAGATAATAATTATAATCAGTTACTCAAAAATATCAAACAGGAACTAGACCCAAACAATATTCTCGCTCCTGGGCGATACGAAACATCATAACAATATTTAGATCCATTCATCAATAACTTAATTTATTTTTGGAGCATAAAAAATCATGAAAATCGCTGTCATTGGTGGAGGCACAACCGGATATATTGCCGCATCTCATATCAGCAAATATTTTCCCCAATTTGACCTCTATCATATTTTTGACTCTGCTATCCCTACAATTGGAGTAGGAGAGGGAACAACACCCTATTTTTTAGAATGGCTAGATAAAATTACTAATTTGAGCTACGCCGAATTAGAAAAACGCTGCCATATTACTCGTAAATATGGAATTAGTTTTGAAAATTGGGGTAAAAAATATGATAAATTCTTTCATCATTTTTATCCCATTGACAAACAATATTCTTATCATATTTCCGCTAAGGAAATTGTAAATCTCCTGCAAGAATACATTACTGCCACATATATAGATGATCAAGTTATTGATATTCAAAGTGATGGCATTACCGCTAATATTATCTTAGCAAATCACACTAATTTAGAAGTAGATTTAGTTCTTGATGCCAGAGGATTTCCTCAATCTGTAGATGAGAATTATATTTCACTCTCCTGGATTCCTACTAACGCAGCTTTAATTCGTCAAATTACTGGAGAGCATGATCATACTATTAAACTCAAACTTGGCAAGAATTTACGTCAATATGACACAGCTACCAGAAGCATCGCTCGGCCTCATGGTTGGATTTTCACTATTCCTCTCACTAATCGCACTTCCTATGGCTATATTTATAACAGCAAAATTAGCTCTGTTGATGAAATAGAAGCAGATTTTAATCAATTTTTTGAATTAGAAGGAATTAATTATAATGGACAACCTAAACATCTGAATTTTCCTAATTTTACTATGCGTAACTGTTTTGATGGTGCTGTCTTTAAAATAGGTAATTCAGCGTCTTTTTTAGAACCTTTAGAAGCAACAGCTATTGGCTGTATTTTAAAACAAGTAGAAGCTATCTCATATTGGGTACTGCGCTCTTTTGCTAAACTAGACAAACGAGGAAAATTAGATGAAAGTCAGTTAAAAATATTTAATAACTACTTTCTCAAGTATGTTTATAAAATGTCTCTGTTTGTAGGTTGGCATTATGCCATGGGATCTAGTTTTGACTCAAAATTTTGGACATTTGCCCAAGCTAATTTCTATCAAGAACTTGAGAAATTACCCAACAAAGAGTTATTAGAAGAATTTAATACCACTTTGGCATCATCTCAGGAATTACCTCATCCAGTTGAAAACTTCATTGAATTTTCATCAAAGGTAGAAGATTCAGATGAAGTCAGTATTCTTACACTTCTCATGAAAGGGGGAATTCCCAGATTATTTGGTCAGTGGACTAAACCTAGTTTTACGGAAGTTGGATATGGAATTGGCTATTTTAACGCTCCCAGTTCATTAGAAAATTTGGCTTCTGAGTTTGTAAATACCACTAAATAATCAAACTAAGTTGTCAAAACCTTCACATAAAATCTCCGATTTATAAGTCTTCAATAAATCGGGGATCTGATTTTAAAACTGGTAAGTATTCAGCTATAGCATTTGTTTGTACCCATTTCTATTTTCAAGGGATCAATTTTAATTTCTAGCTCCTTGACAGGTTGTGTTTAGCGGGATACCGTATCTTCTACTAACACAATCGTATTATCAATTTGAAGGCCGATAGAATTAACTCCTGATTGTAACTTATAGAATCTCTCATTGAGAGTTTCAGGAGCATATATTAAATAGGACACAGTTGCTCATCAAAAATGATGTAAGTTTAACTTTTAATCAACGGAAAAAAAGATATTTAGCTATAAATTGCCAACATTTATGGAGATTTTTGAAAATTATTTAATTAGAGAGTGCAGGAGGGGAAATATCCCTCCAGTGATGTCATGATATTATTTGTTAATTTTTGAGTTCAAAACAGTCTAAATTACAACCGCATTACTGGTAATTTGTTTAGCTATTTTTTGTAAAACTCCACTGATGGGATGATTGTTGAACTTGATTGTAAAAATACCTTGACTCGCCAACCTTAACATATCATGGGAGTCGGGTAAGATGCCCAAAACCGGCAAATTGTAAGTAGCTTTAACCTGTTGAGTCATACGTTCAAAGTCATATTCAGGTAAGGCTTTATTAACAATGAGAAATAGATTAGGTACTTTCAGTCTTCGCGCTACATCTACTGTCACTGCTGTTCCCTGAAAATCCTGTTGATCCGGACGCAAAATTAACAGCACAATATTAGAAACTGTTAAAGAAAGTAAAGTTTCTTCACTCAAACCAGGATGGGTATCAATGAATAGATAATCTAGTTTTAAATCCTTAATTAGCTGTTGGTATCCTTCAAATAACAATTCAGGATCAAAACCTTCTCTTAATATCCGGGAAATATCATTGATTTTGACACTGGCAGGGACTAAATAAATCTTACTATTTGCTGTTCCTTGGCCTTCAAGAATATGAGTTACATCACAGGCCGCATCCATCATTCTACTTTTTCCCCACAAGAAATCATTGAGGGTGTGTTGGATCTGCTTATCAGTCAAATTAAAGAGAATGTGAATGCCAGGGGAAGGAAGATCGGTATCTATAATTCCTACACGATTTCCCTCACGGGCGACCAAAGCAGCAAGATTGGCAGTAGTATTAGATTTACCAGTGCCACCCCGATAAGAATGAATCGAAATAATTTTTGGCATTTCCTTCAGCTAAAAGTAGCAAAAATAAAACATAGGTTACATTTTAAAACATCTTTTTCATTTAAAATTACTCTTTTTTCTTTTCCTGTCATTAGTGCTTTCGTACTTCATTAAATCCCGATAATGAAGATGCCTAGACAACTGTAAGATTCTAGATTTGTTAAAAAAGTCTTAATTATTATCTTTTCTCATTTTCTTGCTACGCTGTTGTAATCTTTGTAAATAGTCTATTTCACCTTCATTTTCATCACCTGCTTCTGTCATAATTGGCTCTGAAATCAGAGCATCAGCTTGATGGTCACTATCACTCTCCTGTTCTAAGTAGTCTAGGGCATCCAGTCGCCGAGTTCTAGGTGTGCCAAAAACATCATTTGTGGTTGAAATTGCCGGAGGTAGTATGATTTGGGGAATTTCTGAGTTTTCATCTTCTTTTAGCTCTAGATTGCGGATTTTTTCGGCTTTTTGTTCCAAATCCAGGAAGAAATCGCTTTGGATGATGGCAGTAACTTCTTCTTCTTTTTTGCTCTCATCAATATCAATTTTGATGCTTAATAAGCCCTTAACATTTTTAACAATAGTCGCCGCATATCTGTCTATTAAAACAACACTCGTACTAGTAGCTAAAAGTACCAGTAGTGGTGGTACTACAGGTATCCAACCCGATGAGATAAAGGCCAGATAGGTAGAACCGACTAATAGAATAGTTACTACTCCAATACTGAGCATTAATACCCAGGGTTGACGAATTTTGCCCGCTAATATTCCCCCGATGATCGCCCAGGCAAAAATCCACAATCCTTCTTGCCATTTCTGCCAATACCAAAATAAGGGACGATTATCTAACACAGCACTTAATATTTGACTGGCATTTTGGGCATGAACTACTACCCCAGGCATTTTCTGTCCATCTACTGCTCCCCCACTGTATGGGGTATAAAAACTATCTTTAACAATGGCGGCTGTGTAGCCAATCATGACAATTTTATCTTTGATTAATGTTGGATCAACTTTATTATCTAGAACATCGCCTAATGATACTTGTTTGACTGCATTTTTGGCAGAACGATAGTTGAGTAATAGGCGAAAATCTCTAGTATCTGCTTTGTGGTATCCTCCTGCATTTGCTTCTAAACGTTTAATCTGGGTATAACCAAACCGTAGTCCCAATGGGGATAGTTTTGGTTCGATTCTCATCGGTTCTAAATAGCGGACTACCATTTGAAAGCTCAGAGATGGTAGTTGATTTTCGGTATTGACATAATTACAGATATGTTGGGTTGGGTTGGGCAGTTTGGAGGTTTCAGGGGTAGTAATTAACATTCCCTGTCTGACAGTACCGCCAGCATCTACAGGAAAATCAGCTACCCCAATGCGTTCTTCTGGAATACCCGGTGGTGCAGGAATTCCCGGAGATTCTGCTTTGCTCATTTCACAGGTAGCAACAATGCGATCGCTCTGGGATAATCGCTTTAATAACTGTTGACGACTTTGATAAGATCCTTGCTTAACATCTCTTAAAATATCTATCCCAATTACCCTGGGGTTATGTTCCTCTAATTTTGCCAGCAAAGTCGCCAAAGTTCCATCTTCAATGGGGTATTCTTTGCGCTGCTGGATATCTACATCAGTAATTCCTACGATCAGAAATCGCTTATCTGGTCCTTCATCAGCACGCGATCGCATCATATAATCAAACGCACCTAGTTCCAGACCTTCCATTTTTCCTTGGGATCTCAATCCAATCATCAATCCTGTGATCACCAAACTGGAAAGCACCAGACTACTAGCCAGACTCCAGAGATTTGCTGATAAACTACGCTCTTGTGATTCTAGACCTACCATTTGCTTTTTACCTCCTCTGATATGAACGAGAGATGAATGTTATTTTGTATAGTTATAGGAGAGAAGCATTCAGACGATAACCTATCGCTCCAACCATTGATTTTCTATCCCAATGCTTCGTCCATGGGATTACTGTGTCACAGTCCAGGAAAGGAATTAAGTAATTGTCAAATTTAACATTTATATCCTGATTTTTATGAAAATACTCAAATAATTTATACACAATCCTATTTTATTGCTAAAATACCCGTAGATTTGCGATTGTCCGTAGTGTCTATATTTTAGGTTAATGCCTATTCTATATTGTGCATTGTGCAAAAATCATTAGACATCGGAGTGAAAATTATCCTAGGGACAATTCATGAATTGTCCCTACAAGGGTTTAGTGGTTATGCACATTTAATTACCACCAGATATCCATTCATGATTTCTAGGGTAATTACGGAAATGTTTTGAATTTTTAATAAAATTGAACAATTTGTAACAAATTTGGCTCTATACTCATCCAGTTTGATTTTTGAATTTATAATCTGCTCATATTCATGCTAAATTAATTGCCCATACATAGGAAAAGCACTGACGATTAAATAGAAAAAAATTTCTAGAGACTGTTAACTTAACATTTCTCTGTTGTCTGTAAACACTTATTTATTTTTTGTCAAAAATTATGCTAAGACAATCCTTCCCCTTAATCACACTCAGCTTAACTGTATGGACACAGATGATCTTCCCCAGTGTAGTCGCCATAGCCCAACCCGTAAATCGACAGATTTCACAACCAGCACCCCAGGGAACAACACAAAAATTAGTCCAACGTCGTCGTTCCCTATTAAAATTTAAAGTCCCAGGCATTAGATCTTCTGGGAATCTAGAAGCAGGAGCAGCCAGAGGAGCCTGTGGTAAAGAGAACATACAAGCGGTTTTACCACCAAAACCTGCGGAAATGCCAGAGACAGAAGTACCCATTGAATTAACTCTGAGCGATCACCCGACATTTTTTATCAACATACCAGAAACATCCACAAATCAAGGAGAATTTATTCTTCAGGATGAAACAGGCCAGCAGATACTCCTCAACAAAAAATTACGCCTGACCAATAATAAAGGTATTATTAGTTACACACTAGCACAGGATTTTCGAGGATTAGAACTGGGACAAAAATATCGCTGGCAGTTCGCGCTGATATGTGATCCCATTTCTGGCGATCGCAGTGGAGATATGATTACCAGAGGTTGGATACAACGAGTAGCAGCCAGTGAAGAAGTTATCAAACAGCTACAGACAGACAACCCTAGAGATCGAGTGGCTATTTATGCTGAGAATGGCTATTGGAGCGATACCCTGAAAACTCTAGCTGACTTACGCGCAGCAAATCCTAATGATTCCAGTTTATGGCGTGATTGGTCTGACTTGTTTAAATCAGTAGGATTAGAAGCTATAGCCAAACAACCCATCAGCACCCTAGAACCCGAACCCACAGAAAAACCATAATTTATCACTTTCTACCATCGCAATTAGAGGACTCGCATAGGATCAATAACAATTCCTATCCTGAATAGAAAAAATCAATTCATTGATCATCTCAATTCACTGCTGGAATCTTACGCCCTGCCTGCTTTTTTGTATCTGTATCTCCTATCCTTTTAGGAAACTGAGAACTTACTTGGAACCAACAAAAATCTCTGTATTTCTTGTCTGTTCTCTCTTTCCTATATGAATATATAATTTATTCAGCCAACCCTACTTATTATGATCTCAATTCAGCGTAATGTAAATTTTCATTACGCCGTTCACAATTTCTGGTATTCTATTAAAGAAGGCAATTGGGAATACCTTACTCATACAAAACAAAATTAAAAGAAAGGACTCAAACTCACCTTTAACCTCCGCCAATTGCAGCCTGAGTTCTCAGTAATATGCAACCCCAATTTTTTATGTTAATAACACCCTATCTCATACAACAATCATTTGATATGGGAGAAGCAGTCAGATATAGCATTGGCTTAGTAGTAGTTTGCTTAGTAATGCTAATCTTATTATGGTTGCCTGACATTTTAAAAGAGAAATAAAATCATCAATTAGAGGTCATTGATAATTGCAAAATTCAGCATCTGTGCTTTGTGAGCCTTTACCTAATTCCCACCCATTGTTTAACATTCTTTTCCACTGTCCTAGATCAAATTAGTCCCATAATATACCTTTATTAATTTTCAGTGTAGCAATGAATTCTTTACAGGTGTGTGTTAATACTTTGATAGGTTATGGAGCAACGGAGTCAGAAATTGAAGAATTGCTGACCTACAATCAAAATGTCTTCTCTCCTCCCATGCTAGAACAACTGCACCACCCGCAGTCAGAACCTTATCTTGCTACCTGGGAGCAATATGCTCAAGATGCTGCAAACCTGGGAGCTTACTTAACTCTGCAAAGGCACCTAGTACAGTTACAATTTCCCATCATAGCCGGCATCAGTGAAACAGCCGACTATCGTGCTGCCACTCGTAAAGGCAAATCTACCCAAAACATGAAAAGTGCCACAGGCTTGATTTTACAGCAAGCAGAACAACTGCAACTGTATATTTATCAAACCCTAGCTGGTGAAATTCCTGTATTAGTTGCCCCTAACCGCCATGATTTTATTACCTTAGTCCAAGCGTTAACTAAAAGGAACGAACCTTGCCAGATTCCAGATACCATGGGAGCTTGTATCGTCCAAGGATACAACAACTGGCACAGAGTTCGGCAATATCAAGAAAAATGGCTGGCAGAAAATGAAGATCACCAAGGAGATTGGGCATCAGAATTTCAAAGATTAACTCAGCATCCAGAACTGTATCGAGATCGGTTTATCATACTGAGCCAGGGAGTATATAGTCATGTTACCGCTAATCAATTAGGTCTAGAGGCACAAAAATGGCTGGAACTATCCTTTAAAATTCGTCTAGAGCATGAATGCACCCATTATGTTACTCGGCGTTGGTTTGGCTCCATGCGAAATAACATCCTCGATGAATTAATCGCAGATTATCGCGGTATAGTCAAAGCCATTGGTAATTATCGAGCCGACTGGTTTTTACATTTTCTTGGTTTAGAAGCTTTTCCTAACTATCGTCAAGGAGGCAGATTAGAAAATTATCGAGGCCAACCAGAACTATCACAAGGAGCATTTAAAATATTACAAAAGCTAGTTAGAACAGCAGCCGAAAATATCGAAAAGTTTGATCAAGAAATTGATCATTCCCAGAGAACAGAAGTAGCAGAAACAGCAATATTCATAGCTTTAACAACATTTAGATTAGAAGAACTAGCTTCAGAACAGGGTGTATATCTCTTAGAAACAGCCGTAGAACAGCATAGAAACAGATTATTAACTCTCAATTAAATATCAATAAATCAGAGAAACCAGTTGAGAAGTTTCCAGCAAAACAGGTGAAATTATGATAGATAATTTTCTCAAACAGCTAAGTAATAGTGATATCCAATGGCTGAAACAAAACGGCAACCAGGAAAACATTAGTTCAGGAGATGTATTAATCGAACAAATGCGATCGCCTGATTTTTTCTACCTCCTCATTAGTGGCGAACTTACAGCCAGCATTAGTCAAAACCAAGGCGGTAGACTAGGGAACATTTTCGCCGCCTTAGAAGAAGATCAAAGCTTAGAACAAGAAATTGCCCGGTTCTCCCCAGGAGAAGTCATAGGTAAAATGCCCGTTGTCGAACTCACCCCCGCAGTGATGACAGTCAAAGCTACAGAAAATTCATCTGTGCTGGCCATTCCCTATGAATTACTCCAAGATCAACTACAAGAAGATTGGGCTTTTGCTTCCCGATTTTATCGAGGTATTGCCGTCTTACTTGCAGATAGGTTTGGGCGACTTATCCAACACTTTTTGAATCATCAAAAAGGTCAAATTCCACCCCTACAGGACGTACCACTAATTTTTGGCGAACTTAGTGACAGTGACGTTGATTGGATGCTTGGTGTTGGCCGATTAGAGCAAATATCCGCCGAAAAAGTTCTCATTCGCAATGGTGAACAAATCGAAAATATTTATATTATCCTTCAAGGCGGCATAGCAGTCTTAGTCAAAGAACAACAATCCAATCGGCTTTTGAGCCTGTTTGGTGCTTTAGAAGACAATGACTCCACAGATGACTCCCTCGAAAGAGAAATCATGCGCCTCTACCAAGGGGAAATTCTCCAAGAAGCCATCACCTTAGATAACCCCGTCTCCATCTACACCTTAAAAGCTTTAGAAAATTCTACTTTGCTGAGAATTGCCGTCCCACAACTTTTGGTGAAACTACAACAAGATATTGGTACTGCGGCTCGCTTTTACCGTGTTGTTGCCATGCTACTTTCAGGAAGATGGCAAGGACTGATCAGCCGTTTAGGATACGGGCGCAGTCCCTATCAAATAGGGCAAAGTCTCGACATATCGACAAAATATGAAGATGAAATTGATCTTGATGTCATGGATAACCTCACCCTTGGCGGCGCAAGATTTGACTGGATGCTGAAGCGATTAAAAGTCAGTTAGTTTTTACGAATTACGTCAACAACAGGTAGCTTAAGTTATTATGTCAGACTCATCAAAAAAACTATTTCGTGAAGAAGCACTAGAACGGTTATCTTCACCAGAACGCCTGGATCAACTGATGAATGTAGTAGATTCCAAAGCCTGGCTGCCTCTAGCTGGATTGGGAACTTTAGTAGCCATAACCGCCATTTGGAGCGTTGTTGGTCGCCTACCACTCACAGTTTCGGGACAAGGAGTATTACTCTATCCTCGCGGTGTCATCCAACTTCAAGCTCCCAGTGATGGGACAGTAGTAGAACTAAAAATTAAATCGGGAGATAGCATCAAAAAAGGAGATGTAATTGGGATTATCAGCCAACCAGGTATCAAACAGCAACTCGAACAAGAACAGAAAAAACTTAGAGAATTATTAGCCCAAGATCAAGATAGCAAATCCTTATTAAAAAAACGGCTCATCTCAGAAAGAGCAAATCTCGCCAAACAGCAAACTAACCTCAAAGAGAGTTTAGAGCGAGAATCTATCATGCCCACACTCCGCCGGAAAAATCTCAAATTACTCACACAAAATCGCATAGCCATTCAAAAAAGACTAACTAACGACGAAAAAGTTTTACCAACTTTCCGGCAAAGAAGTATAGATTCTATCACAAAAAAAAGAATAGGTCTGAATGAGCGGATTGAACAAATTCGTAAACTACTACCCCAACTGCAACAACAACTAGAAGCGCGACGCAAATTATATGCAGAAAAAATAGTCAGTGCCGATGTCATGTTAAGCGCCCAAAGAGAATATTTCGACAGTCTTGCCCAACTCTCTGACCTTGAAGCCCAACAAAAACAATTAGAAGTAGAACAAGTCAACATAGAAAGACAATATTTAGACAGTCAAAACCAGACAAACGAACTTGTTACCAAACTGCAAGAAATTCGAGTCCAAGAAGTTGATACAGAAAGACAATATCGGCAAAGCTTAAATACCCTGGATGAAATAAAAACTAAACTTCAAGACGTTAACAGTCAGTTAGCCAAATTAGCTCAGGAAGAATTAGAATCCCAAATTAATAGAACCAACAATATTCAAGATGTGAGAAGAAGAATTGCCCAATTAGAACGAGAAATAGAATTAAAAAGCCAAATTATCAGTGATTACGACGGCAAAATTATAGAACTATCCGTAGTACCAGGGCAGATAGTATCTAGTGGATCTCGTTTAGGAGCAGTTAATGCCCAAGGTACAGATGCCAAACTCATGAGCGTCATGTATTTTGCGGATAAAGATGGCAAACAAATCAAACCCGGAATGGAAGTACAAGTCACCCCCAGTCTAGTTAAACGAGAACGATTTGGTGGCATTCTCGGCAATATCCAAACAGTGACATCTTTCCCAGTCACAGTCCAAGATATGTCAACCATTATCGGTAACCAAAATCTCGCTGAAAGTTTAGCTGAAGGTTTGGGAAGAGGGGGTTCTATATCTCCTATCCAAGTCTTTGCTGAATTAAAACCTGGTGATACCAAAAGCGGCTATCAATGGTCTTCTTCCCAAGGTCCAGATATTCAACTTTCATCGGGTACAACTGTCCAGGTACGGGTGAAAGTAGGAGAAATTGCACCCATAGCTTATGTTATCCCCATCTTGAAATCAATAACAGGGATTTATTAGGTAAGAGGCATCGGTAACAGCTTAATAGAAAATAATTAATCAATTACCAATTACCAATTACTAAATTAACTACAGAGATTTATGAGGAAATTATGTCTAAAAGACTGATTGCCAACTTTCTCCCCCAAAAAGATCACGGTCGCGTGCGAACTCCTACAATGTTACAAATGGAGGCTGTAGAATGTGGGGCAGCAGCACTAGGTATTATTTTGGGCTATCATGGTCGTATAGTTCCCCTAACAGAATTGCGCCGGGAATGTGGCGTATCCAGAGATGGGAGTAAAGCTTCTAACGTTCTCAAAGCAGCGAGATTATATGGTTTAAACGCCAAAGGATTTAAAAAATCCTTGGAAGATGTGCAACAAATTAAACCTCCTTTCATCGTTTTTTGGAACTTTAACCACTTTGTAGTAGTAGAGGGATTTGCCGGGAAAACAGTCTATTTGAATGACCCAGGCACAGGTCCAAGAAAGGTGACATTCGATGAATTTGACCAAGCTTTTACAGGTGTGGTTTTGGTGACAGAACCAGGGCCAGACTTTCAAACAGGAGGGAAAAAAAAGGGCATTATCAATGCCATGACCTCACGTTTGGCAAGTTCCCACCAAGCATTGATGTTTTGTTTAATTGCTGGATTGATATTGACAATTCCTAGATTAGCTGTTCCAGCATTTATGCAGGTGTTTGTGGATGAAGTTTTAGTAGAAAATCGTACTGACTGGCTGCGTCCCATGCTATTAGGTATGGTGATTGTAGCTCTAATGCGAGGTTTATTAGCTCGTTTACGACTAACCTATCTGCGAAAGTTACTGGTGAAGTTGTCAGTGTCTATGTCTGGGCAATTTCTTTGGCATACTATTCGCCTACCAGTAGGATTTTATGCCCAACGTTTTGCTGGAGAAATCAGCAGTCGCGCCCAACTTAATAATAAGGTTGCAGATATTCTATCTGGACGTTTAGCAACCACTGTCATTGACTCCATTATGATGCTTGTTTATGCCCTGATAATGTTGTTGTATGATCCCCTATTAACTTTAATAGCCATTCTCTTTGCCGGGGCTAATTTTGTGGCCTTACAATCTCTTTCCCGCAATCGAGTTGATGCCAATATTAAATTGTCTCAGGAAACAGGGAAAGTTGCAGGTGTAGCAATTAGCGGTATCCAAAGTATTGAAACCGTTAAAGCAGGTGGTTTAGAGGGAGATTTATTTGCGAAATTTGCTGGTTATTATACCAAAACCATCAACGCCCAACAGGAATTAGGATTACCTACCCGATTATTGGGAACATTGCCCACAGTATTAACTTCCCTTGCTGTCACCTCCATTTTAGTCGTGGGCGGGTTGCGCGTCATGCAGGGAACTCTAAGTATTGGTGGACTGATAGCTTATCAAGCACTCACACAGGAATTTCTCAAACCAGTCAACCAGTTGGTAAATTTTGGTAGTACGTTACAAGATTTAGAAGCGGACTTAAATCGCCTCGATGACGTATTAGAAAATCCCATTGATCCAGAAGCAGAAAGACAAGTAGAAACCAATCATCAACGTTGGAGTGGCTATAACCAAGATTCCTTTAAATTACAGGGATACATAAAATTAGAGAATCTTTCCTTTGGTTACAATCGCCTTGATGAACCTTTAATTCAAGATTTGAGCTTCACTTTGCAACCTGGTCAAAGAGTGGCTTTAGTTGGTGGTAGCGGTTCTGGTAAATCTACGGTGGCCAAATTGTTGACAGGACTATATCAGTCTTGGTCTGGATCAATCCTATTAGATGGTATTCCTCGACATGAGATTCCCCGTCCAGTTTTGGCTAATTCCCTGGCCATGGTAGAGCAAGAAATCTTTCTATTTGCAGGTAGTGTCCGGGAAAATCTGACTCTGTGGGATCCCACCGTACCCGATGAAGACATCATTAGAGCCTGTGAAGATGCAGCTATCCACGATCTGATCTTAAATATGCCAGGGGGCTATAATAGCCAACTCACGGAAGGCGGTATGAATTTGAGTGGTGGACAGCGCCAACGCTTAGAAATTGCCAGGGCTTTAGTCAGAAATCCTTCTATATTGGTACTTGATGAAGCTACTAGCGCCCTAGATGCAGAAACAGAACTAATTATTGATAGAAATCTGCGGCGACGAGGTTGTTCTTGCGTTGTTGTTGCTCACCGTTTAAGTACAATTCGTGATTGCGATGAAATTATCGTTTTAGCTCGCGGAAAAGTCGTACAGAGAGGTACACACGATCAATTACGCAGTAAGTCTGGATTCTATACCCGATTAATTGGTACTCAAGAAAAGGCTGCCTAATATTAAGCGGTAGGAAAGAAATTTAACCTAAATCTTTACTCATACCTCCCTTCCCTGCTTCCTACACTTGGTGAATGACTATGACTATCACTCAAACAGAACGTATTGTGAAAGGTAATGAACCCTTACTCTTGGATAATCCTGAGAAAATATGGTTAGTAAAATCGGGTTCTTTGGTATTGCATAGCATCTTAGTTGAGAATGGCCAAATCAAAGGTAATCGGCGATTTTTATTTAATATTGGCACTGGGGAAAGTTTGTTTGGCACTGCCTTAGCACCAACTACAACAGAAAATGAGTATCGAGGAATTTTAGCAGTAGCCCTAGAACAAACAGAATTACTGGAATTGACTTGGGAGGATTTGCTAGAGGGAATTAAAGATGGAGATCAAGAGGCAATCGCCTTGCTAGAAGGATGGCTCTTTCACTTAGGAACATGGCTCAATGAACAGTTAACCCCAGCCACAGCCCCCAAAAACACCATCTGGGCAGAGCAAACCTACACCTCATTACTTAAAGAGCAAACCCTCATCCCACCTCGGATCTCTATCAATGATAATAGTCCTGTAAGTATGGTCTGGATTCAGATACAAACAGGAACAACCCATTGGCGTGGTATACCCGAACTCAAACTAAACAGGAAATCTCCACCCATACCTCTGATGGCGGGAACTTGGCTAGAAGCAGAAAATCCCGTAGAAGTGAAAAAAATCGCCACCGCAGAACCAGAAACTTTAGAACATCTGGTGACAAGTATCTCCCAATTCCATGCTTTCTTTTTCTACTACTTCAACATTATCCAGCAGGAGCAAATAGAAGCGGAATTTCGCCGATTCCAAGAAAGACAGGAAATCAATCGGCGGATGATCGAAAGTTCCATGGGCGAACTAGCCGCAGTATTACAGCCACAGACGGAAGAGTTTATCCCCCAAAATACTCATTTACTCATGGCTGCCGGTGCAGTGGGTAGGGCGATAGGAATTAATATTCGTCCCCCCGCCCAGTCAGAAGACTTTGAGCGCGTCAAAGATCCCATCGAAGTCATCGCCCGTGCCTCCCAATGCCGCACCCGTCGCGTCATCCTCACCAGCAATTGGTGGCAAGAAGAACACGGGGTTTTATTGGGATATACCAAAGATAACCAGCCAGTAGCCCTATTACTAGATGAAAAGAATCGCTATATCATTTTCGACCCGGAAACCCTCACCCGTAAACCTGTAGATGCTGAAGTGAGTGCTAACCTCAGCCCAGAAGCCTATTCTTTCTACCGTCCTCTCCCTCCCTTTGTCAGCAATGCCCTGGAAATTTTCCTTTTTGGGATCAGGGGTTATGAAAAGGGCATCATTGGCATCATCATCCTAGGAGTTTTGGCTTCTCTGTTGGGTATGGTGACTCCCCAAGCAACGGCAATTTTGGTTAATGATGCGATTCCTGATAGCAATTTATCTTTATTATTACAACTAGGATTAGCTCTATTTGGTGCTGCTTTTGGACAAGCAATTTTTCAACTAGCGCAACAAATTCTCACTTTACGGGTAGAAAGTGCGGCTGATGCTTCTCTGCAACCAGCGGTTTGGGATCGCATTCTCAAATTAAGCCCAGCATTTTTTCGTGAATATGCTTCTGGGGATTTAGTCAATCGCTTACTGGTAGTTAGTCAGATCAGAGAACAACTAAGTGGTTCTACACAACGCACACTCTTGAGCAGTTTATTTGCTCTTCTTAACTTAGTATTGATGTTTGTTTATAGCTGGCAACTGGCCTTAGTAGGGCTATTCATGGGGATTTTAGTCATGATCGTCACCGTGATTTCTAGCCAGATTATCGTTGCTAAAAGACGCAGGGAAGAAGCATTAGATGGGGACATTAATGGACTGACTGTAGAACTAATTCAAGGTGTATCTAAACTACGAGTAGCGGCTGCTGAAGAACGGGCATTTGCAGCTTGGGCAAAAAAATATAGTGAACGCAGCAAATTATTATCAGGTGCGAAACGGGTAGAAAATAGTCTAACTGTATTTAATGAAGCTCTACCCGCTATTAGTTCTACTTTAATATTTTGGTTTGCAATTTTCTTTATCCAGATGGCAACAGCACAAAAAACAGCCAGTGGACTCACAGCAGGTTCATTTCTCGCCTTTAATGCGGCTTTTAGTGTTTTTATTAATGGTGCAACGGAGATGAGTAATACCTTGAGTGAGATTTTGGAGATTATTCCCCTGTGGGAACGGGCTAGACCAATTTTACAGTCAGAACAAGAATGTGATCCCAGTAAGGCAGATCCAGGCAGGTTAACAGGGCGTATTGCTTTGGAACACGTCACTTTCCGCTATCGAGATGATGGACCCCTGACCCTAGATGATGTCAGCATTCATGCTGAACCGGGAGAATTTATTGCTATTGTTGGCCCCAGTGGTAGCGGCAAATCTACAGTATTCCGGTTGTTGCTGGGTTTTGAGACTCCCGCAAGTGGCACGATTTATTATGACGGCCAAGACCTTGCAGGGCTAGATGTGCAAGCTGTCCGGCGACAGTTGGGTGTGGTGCTGCAAAATGTCCGCATTTCTTCAGCACCGCTTTTTGACACCATAGCCTCTGGGGCTTTAGTTACCCTAGATGAAGCTTGGGAAGCTGCCCACATGGCAGGATTTGATGCAGACATTAAAAATATGCCTATGGGTATGCACACGGTGGTTAGTGAGGGTGGTACTAATCTTTCTGGTGGACAAAGACAACGGCTTTTAATTGCCCGTTCCCTGGTTTTAAAACCAAAAATTCTGTTAATGGATGAAGCAACTAGCGCCCTTGATAACCAAACTCAAGCCATTGTCACTGCCAGTTTAGATCAAATGAATGCCACTCGGATTGTAGTTGCTCACCGTCTTAGCACTATTCGCAATGCTGATCGAATTTATGTGGTAGAAGCAGGGCGGGTTATGCAGGTAGGCAACTATGATCAATTGATCAAGGAAGACGGATTATTTGCTCGTTTAGTAGCTAGACAGTTGGATTAATATGGCATAGGTAATGAAGAACTATATTGTATTTTTCTCTATAGACTATTGCCTTTCATAAAAAGATTTATCAAAATACCTCGCTGATGAATATCTATGAGATAATCAATATGATCGGGTAAAGAGTTTTTCAAATGTTGAGTATGCTTTTCTAACTGAGCAAATAACTGTGTAGATAAATCTTGCTGATATGCAACAATGGGCAAAGCTTGCTGAGGTAAATACCCCATTCCTGCTAAAATACAGACATAAGAATAATCTCCAAATAATGGCACAGAGACTCCTGAAAAATTGTAAGTAGGCCACATAAATTGCCATTTTTCTAATCTCTCCTGCAATGAATCAGGAATATTAAGATTATATTTATTAGCTTGCCAAAATGGGGTATCTTGTCTTTGAGTTAAGCAATAATGCAAAACTATAAAATCACGAATGTCTTCATACAAACTCTGCATGGTCAGATTGTAATTGTCTCTGTGTATAGGATCAAATTTCTGGTTGGGAAAATTCTTAACTAAATAATATAAGCCCGCCTCAATCAAATAGATTCCTGTTGATTCTAATGGTTCGATAAATCCACTACTTAAACCAATACTGACACAATTTCTGACCCAACTATTACGAGTTTTACCTACCCTGATTTGGAGATGTCTGGCGGAGGTACTATATTCTTGTAAATGCTGTCTTAATTCCATTTCTGCCTGTTCAGGAGAAATAAAAGCACTAGCATAAACATAACCATTGCCGCTTCTTTCTACAAGTGGCGTATTCCATGCCCAGCCTGAACTTAAAGCAGTTGAGGTAGTATAAGGATTAATCCCGCCCCGGTTTTCATTATACTTATCTCCACCTTCATAGAATACTGGTAAAGCTACGGCGCGATCGCATAATAAGGAATCACTATAAGAAATAAAAGGTTCTTCCAGAGCTTGATTAATGAGTCTGCCGCTAAAACCTGAACAATCAATAAATAAATCTCCGGCAACTTCACCATGATTTTCTGTAACTAAATGATGAATAAACCCATTTTCATCCAAACTAACATCTAAGACGTTATCCACAATTTGTCTAATACCTTCTGACTTCCCCTTCTCTTTGAGATAGGTAGCTAACAAGCCGGCATCTAAATGATAGCCATAGTCACCCGCTTGAGTATTAAGCTTGTGATTGTTCAAAGACTTGGGTGATTTTTTAGCTTCACACAATTCAACTATTGGAAAGCAACTAGCATCCATTGGTGCTGAATTTCCTTGCAATTTACTTTGCAACCAGTAGTGAAAAATAGGAATAGATAAATCTTTCGTTCGCAACAGATCAGTTAATGGATGCCAATACACATCTTTTCCCGGTAGACCAGACCAATTGACAAATTTAATGGCATTTTTAAAGGTAGCATTGCATTTAACCATCCATTCACTTTCGGAAATTCCTAATAACTTCAACGTGGCTGGAAAGGTATGAATTGTGGCTTCACCAACACCAATAATACCAATATCACTAGACTCTATTAAGGTAATTTGACAAGGACTACCTTTAGATCCATTCAAAACCTGATTCAAATATGTGGCAGATAACCAACCTGCCGAACCGCCACCAAGAATAACTATGTTTTGGATTTGTTGAGGATTTTGTAACATCATATTTACTGTAGTTTATCAATTATTTATTTGGTTAGATGCCAATATTGAAAGCTATACAAATTCTTTCCTGTGATGATTGGTTTGGATGAACGTAATGATTAAGATAAGCAGGAAATAACAGCAGTAGATCCTTTTTGGGTGAATATAAATAGCGATCGCTAGTATACATACTACCTTTATTAATTAATTGCTGTGGAATAGTTAAACCTTGTTCTCCTACGGGATTTAGAACCACAATTTCTCCTGAATTTTCCTCTGCTTGCAAATAATAAACCCCGCTAAAAAAAGCATTAGGATGATTATGGATCACATTGTATCCCCCAGTTGGGTTAACATTAATCCAAGCTTTTTTAACAAATAAATTTGGTCTATCTTCCACCACAATTTGATAATCTTTGCAGACAACTTCACCAAATCCTTGCAAAACTACATCAAAAAATTCTTTAAATAGCGGATGATTATGAATATCATCTTGGCTTTGGAAAGCATCTCTAGTGCTGCGATATTCTTGATAAATTCCCTTTTCGAGATAAAGCTGATGACTTGCCTGAATAAGTTCGGCAATATAACTCTCTGATAAATTCAGTTTAAACCCATATATGGGAGTAAAAAACAAACGATTTTGAAATTTATGTTCAAACACCATATCGCTGTCTATACCTGTGTAAAAAACTGTCCAAGCTAATCAGCCTGGACGCAAATTTGTCATTCCTTAAATCAATTTTTATTAGCAAATAGAGACTGTTCTATTTCGCTGCAGTAGGGGTTTGGCATCAGACACATAATCTTGATAAGCCTTAGCTACGTTATCACGGAAACGATTACCAAAACCATCACAATAGTTACTATGAAAATTACCGGTGTGATTCATCGCCAAAACTGCACAACCACCCCCACAATAAAGAGCATAACTACATTTACGACAGGTAGGGTTAGTAACAACTGTACGATTGCGCCAAGTTTGATTCAATTCCTCATTTAAAACCACTTCATTGTTTTCAGTGAGATGACCAATGCGTGTTTTTTTATCTCCTGTTTTCTCCCAACAAGCATAGATATCACCAAAGGGATCAAAAACATACATTTTTTTATGTGCTTGACAAAAACTGGCTTGAAATGGGGGCAAAGATTTTTTCTTTTGTGATGGATCTTTATATGCTGCGAATATCTGTCTAATTGCGTCCGGCATCCCATCATCAGGAGGTAAAATAACTTCCATATTCGGATATTCACGGCGCATTTCTTGTAAAGCCTTCTGCAAATGCCAGGAATTAAAAGTTGTTTTTACATCTGTGTTTTCATTAGAGGCATGGATGGGGGCTGTATAAGTCGCAAATTTTTCATAATGATGCCAACCCCGCGCCATAATTTCATCAGCTAACTGAGGCAATTGTTGGATATTGTTGCGGTCAATATTCATTCGCACACTCACCTCTACGCCTAAATCTAAAGCCATTGTGATGTTATCAGCAATTTTGTCAAAAGAACCACTGCCATTAGCATAAATGCGGCGTTTGTCGTGTTCCAGTGCCGGACCATCAAGGGTAATTTGCACAGATGAAATTTTATCAGCACCTAGCAAATCTTTATAAGCGTGTAACTCAGTTCCATTACTAATGACATTAAAATGTGCTTCACCAAGAGATAATGCCTTATTGATAATGTATTCAATAATCGAGTGGTTTTCTTCTAGCAATGGTTCGCCACCAAAGAAGGTGATACCGCGAGGAATATTAACATCTGCGGGGACTCCGTGACCTGCCTCAATTTGGGGCATAGCAGCAAAAATTCGATCAGCTATCTCTGGCTGCATGATTTGCAATAAATGTTTAAAAGCGGGATTAGTCCGCATATGATCTTGAAAACAATAAGCACACCGCAAATTGCAGCTATAGGTGGGCATAATAATATAGGCTGGCATCAACAGACTTTCAATCTGATGTAGTTTCGTTGCCATCTTGACGAAAAATCTTTCTTCTTCTTCCTCCGTCATTTCGGTTAAGTAACCACGTCGTTTCAGTGACTCAATCATTGCTTGAGAAGGGGCAACAATATCTGACTCGATAGGAGGTTCAGAAATCCATTCTCCATAGAGAGGTTTAGGGCGTTGCTTGGATTGAACAGAACGTAAATAGGAGGCTATGGGTCGTTTAACTTTATCAAAAGCACCAGAGTAGCCATGTACAAGCAGGACTTCCTCCGGTTGATTAAGTAAATCTACATAAATTGTATAACTACTTGTCCGCAGCATATTTTCTTTTCCTCATTGAATAAAGCTAAGTAGTGAGACAGAATTAATTACACAATGTCATTGCGTTAGCGAAGCGTTAGCCATATGGCACGAAACGAAGTGAAATAAAGCAATCGCAAGGGTTGTGATTGCTTCCCTTCGCTGGCGATGACTGTAAATATTTTTGTCCAATTACTTAAATAATCTTAAACAGAGATGCAGCTTAGATAAAAAATATAGTCTATTTCTATCAAGAGGAAAACAATGGGAGAGTCCAATTTTTGTAATGATATATCACGAAATGACTCAAAATCCTGACTATTTTGGGATACTCTCCCCTAATAAAATAATATGAGGATGGAAATTAATGATGGGTAGATGTATTGTTTTAGAATTAACCCAACCCATCACCCTTCAGCTTTTACCACTGAGAACAATTACGACCAGATCCGTAATAAAATCCACCAGCAACAGATTCGAGAGCATCTTCTGAAAGTTCACCCTCTTCTCCTAGACTTGCAGATAGACTCTCTAGTTGGCCATCAGTATTAACACTTAATCCTCTTGCCTCTAGTTCACTCCGAAATTCTTGAGCAGTGAAGTTTAATCCTTGTTCTTTACCTAACTCTACAGTTAAATTTAATGCTGCTTCAGAGCTAAAAGCATTGGACTCTATTTGACTACGTAATGCTTCGTCTTGTTGAATAGCATTAATCATTTGACTTGCATTGTCTGCGGACATATCTTTTAAATCTCCGTAAATACTTTTAATGTGACTGTGTTTTTCAGTCCTGTGGAAATCCTATCACACTAGAAATTGTTTGTCGTTCTGAAAAGTTCAGGTCTTAGTTCTGAAAAGTTCAGGTCTTAGTTCTGAAAAGTTCAGGAGGCTAAATTCCATAAATACTTCATAATAAGTAACAGTATTAGATGTATGTTACTTATTATGAAGTAATTGGTAAACGATTACTTAAGTATGTTAGGTGAGATAATTCTATCGGTGATCAAACAGAAATAGCAAAGTCGTAATTAATAGTCCAAACCTTGCTTTGATAGAAAAGTGTTTATTCTGATTAATTTTTAAATCAACTCGATTAGAATAGAGGATGAAATCCAATAGTGAATCATGAAAGCTATGATCAATTATATATTCCAGAATAATAGCAGGGGTTGAGAGTTTGATCAAGTAATTATTAGATGCTGGAGATGAAAGTGATTTATTCACTAAAACTCTTTTATCTTGAAAATCCATCGCGTAGTAAATTGTCTCTTTGTTGCCAATTAACTCCAGTAAAATAATTTGATTAATAAATATGCTTGGTACTAGGGATTTTAAACTTGCTTCTAGATAAATGGCAAATTTTTCTCTATTTTTTTCAGGATCGCCAAAGTTAAACTTGGAGATATTTTTTGCCCTTACATATTCAGTAATGTTATGCAAATACTCCTGAAGGTTATCTCCCCAAAGGTTTTTTGTATGAGCATATTTAACGCTGTCTATCTCTAAATCAATGATATCTCCAGGTTGTAATATAAAATATTTAGTTTCAGGTAAATCAGATAAAATTCTATTGATAAAAATAGTTGGTGTCATTCTTTCATAGCCATTTAAATGTAGCTGATCCTCTTGTCCATAAGTCAAGGTCATGGAATAAGGGATAATTGTTTCTGGTTGGAGAATTTTGATTAGATTAACTTGGTATCGTAAAAATTCTTCTTCCTGGGTTACTACTTCCTTGATCATATCTTCGGGTGAGCCATAGAGTAAAGTGGGTTGATGGTTCGCAAAAGAGGTATAAAGAAGAAAAGCATAGTCAATCTGAAATTTATCAGCAATTTTAGCTAAAGTTCTGGGAGTTAACAGACAATCATTTTGGTGTAGAATGACTTTATCTTTGATTTTAATTAACAAAATAGTATCAATTGGATCATCCCAATAACTGGTAACTTCTACTGTGTCATTGAGTTGCAGAGTTTGACCATTTTGTAAAAGAATAATGTTTTCATAACCAATATCTCGATATCTTTTCTCTAAATCTGGTCTTTTGGCGGGTAAAAGAACTGTTTCTATCTGATTTTTGAGTTGCTTGAGGGTTTCAGGATGGCTATGATCTACATGAATATGTGAACTATAAACATAATTCAACTTACCAAACATTTCTGTGGTAATATCTCTAGGTGGAAAGTGAAATAAGGTTGTGGCAAAAAATGGTTCGATAAAGTAGCAGGGATCAGTTAACAGAGAAAAATCTTCTCCTGTCAATAATAAAGAGGCATGAGTAATATATTCAATATTCATGGTCATTATCTAGCTATGATGATCAAGGGTATAAATATTTTATAGTGGCGATCGCATATTGAAAGTTATGCAAAGTTCGGGTTTTAATTCAGAAAAGTTCAGGTTTTCACTTTCGATATGGGGAATTTTGAGAAATTAAACTAATATTATCGGTTATATAGCAATACAGTTCAGTTAAGCCTAAAAATCTTTTTTAAACGAACCACAGAGGCACAGAGGACACAGAGAAGAGAGAGGAAAAATTCTTAACTGAACTGTACTGGTTTATACACCAATAATAAGGCATAACTTTTCTGTTATTTAATTGACTCATGAACAAATCTGTAGCTGTATTCTTGGGACCATCTTTACCCAGAGATCAGGCCTGTCAAATTCTTGATGCTCATTACTATCCTCCAGCTAGTAAGGGAGATATTTACCGTATTATGGCTTCAGGTGTGAAAACTATCATTCTTATTGATGGGATTTTTCACGGTAAACCTTCTATTTGGCATCGTGAACTCATTCATGCTATGGAAGAGGGAATTAGGGTATTTGGTGCATCTAGTATGGGAGCATTGAGAGCCGCAGAGTTAGAACCTTTTGGTATGATTGGTCATGGTCAAGTATTTACATGGTATCGTGATGGGTTACTGGAAAGTGATGACGAAGTAGCTCTTATACATGGAACAGAAGAGGCTGGATTTGTTTCCATGTCTGAGCCTTTAGTAAATATCCGGTATACATTAATTAAAGCTGTAGAAGCCCACTATTTAACGACGGAACAAGCAAACTATTTAATTGCTGAGGCTAAACAACTTTACTATCCACACCGATCTTACCAGCAGATCCTCCAGAGTGAAATAGTTCAAGACTTACGGACAGAGATAGCAAGCAAATTCAAGCATTACTTATTGCATAATCGGGTTAATATTAAGCAAATTGATAGCATTGGAGTTTTGAGACTATACACTAGTCTTAGTCAAGATCAGATATCAGAAGAGAGGGGACGTTTTTGTTGTCCTTCTATAGATTTGCAGTTTCAGAGGTTAAACATGACAGGGTTTGTTACTCCTACAGGACTCAGAGTGGGAAAAGATATTTTACAACTGCTCAAGCAAGATGTTGAACTCCAGGGAAAGATGCGATCGGATCTAGCAAAACATTGCTTTTTACTCAGATGGGCTAAACAAAATCAAATATCTTTTCCCCAATTAGAATGGCAAACTTACATCGAACAATGGCGACAAAAACATAACATTGTCAACGAGGTGGAATGGTTACAAGCCAATGGTTTAACTCTACTAGCTTACCAAGAAATTCTAGAAGAGTATTTTTTGGTTGATTGGATTGTTAAGCAAGGTCCAAACTATTTTGGCATTGAGTGGAATTATCAAACAGCCCTGTCCGCAGAATTATGTTTAACTAGAAATATTGAATCACAGGATAATCTGTGGGAACAATTATCACAGCGTCGTTTAATTGTGGAATGGTCGAGACAAAATGGTATTGTATGTCCACAGACAGAACTAGAAAATTATCTAGAAAAATGTCAAATGCTCGATAGCTTGATAGATCAAGAACAAAATCAAGTTTGGCTGGCAGAAAAAGCTTTAGAAAACTGGATTATCGAGAAAGAACCTGAGTATTTTGGTATTTCTTGGTCTTTTCCTCAGGCATTGTTTCAAGAATGGCAAATTACCGGCAAAGCTGCACAAATCCTATTTGATTATTGAAAATACCCTGTAAAAATTTCAGAGATTTAGCCTAGAGAAATTTTGACATGAATAGCCTTGATAAAAATCATACTGATGGGACACATCGTTTAATTCCTCCAGAACAAACGTTAGCAAATATTAAACCCCACTTATTAGCAATGGGAATTACCCGTTGTGCTGATGTCACAGGATTAGATCGGCTGGGTATCCCTGTTTACTGTGCCATTCGACCTGCAAGACCCTGGCTGCAAGTCAGTAATGGTAAAGGGATATCCCGTACAGCGGCCAAGGTTTCGGCTTTGATGGAAGCTATTGAAGTTTTCCATGCAGAAACTCCAGACGAGGGTTTAGAGAGGGACAGTCTTAAATCTTTGCAGTCAAGGGGAAAGGAGGTGATACAACCGCATGGTCTGCCAGAATATTATTCTCCAGCCTACTTTCATCACGACTTTATTCTGGACTGGACTCTAGGACAGGACTTAATTACTAACAGAGAAGTTTGGCTACCAGCCAGTGCTGTTTATGATTGTTCTAGTCGTTATTCTCCTAATTTGTATCCTACAGGAACTAATGGTCTGGCTAGTGGCAATCATGTTTTAGAAGCAACTATTCATGGTCTTTACGAAGTTATAGAACGAGATGCGATCGCTCATCTTGTAGTTCAAGGGCGTTTAAATCTGCAAACAAGATGTAAATTTATTGATCTGAAGACGATCAATGATCCCTGCGTACAAACTTTATTAGAACACATCAATATTAATGAGTTTAAACTTGTTCTCATCTGGGTAGAAAGCTGTATTGCCATGAACACATTCTGGGCTATTCTGCTTGATCAAAACCCCTATAACCCTGCGCTGATAGTTAATGTCGGCTATGGATCACATCTTAGTCCTAGTGTGGCTGCCACACGAGCTATTACTGAAGCAGCCCAGTCACGACTAACATTTATTCATGGCGCACGGGATGATCTCAACGCCGAGCAAATTTTCGAGAAAACTAACACCCATCGCCAACTCTACAATTATTTTGATCGGATTACCAGTACAAGTTCCTGGGAAACATTGACTAACTTTGCACAAGATGATTTATTGACAGACTATAACTATATTTTGCGATCGCTCCAGAATAATGGTTATCAAAATGTTTATCGTGTAGATTTGACGCGAGAACCTTTTAATATTCCAGTTGTGAAAGTTTTTGTCTCTGGTTTAATCATGAATCATTCACTATTTTAAGATAGGACTTACGTAAAACGAAACAAAAGTAGGGGTAATTCATGAATTACCCCTACGCAATAATAGGAGTTTCAACCACATCTTGCGTAAGTCCTATAAGAAATACTCAATCAATTAGGCTTAAACCAACGATGACCAAAAGCTAAATAGGCTTTTACCTCCAAAGGTTGATCAGGTTGATAAACTACCTTGAGATGATTGATAGTTCGCCAAAAAACACTGATACTACCTGGGCTAATCCATGAGTCTAAATTTTGTAAGTTAACAGGCCAAAGGTCTGGATGATATTTTTTTTGAATTAATCCAGGCCATTGTAGCAGGGCATCTCGCTTTTGAGGCGTGCAAGATTTCATTCCTACTAAAAGGTTGAGAAATTCAGTCCAGCGAGGTTCTTTTTTAGGCTGTTGGTATAAATAACATTCCAATCCGATTCGAGAACCAATCTCTTGTTCAATATCAAAGCACAAAACTATGCGATCGCTCAGAGGCTCAATCGTATTGATAATCTCAATCAAATCTGGCTGAACTGATTGACCTTGAATTTGAGCCAAATAAGGGGGAATCATCTGTGCCGATAACCCACTGACATTAATTCGCAGTGGGTTTCCCAAACGCGATCTCATTCCTCCAATTTGACCTATTCCTACACCATCAGGTAAGGCGTTGATACACTGCCAAATTAAGGTCTTATGCCGCTCATTCATTTGACAATTCTGCAACCAGAATATTAATTCTACTAACTTTGATAAATCCTCAATTTTCTTATCTTTAAATTCCTCACCCCGCAAACTAAAAAACCAACAAGGCATCATTAACCCATCTATTTCTCCATCCAGATCAAATTCGAGCCAAATATCCTCAACCGTCTTATAGGTAAGAGAATTAACGGTTGTCCAGTTTTGACAGAAACTTTCAAGCTGTTGCCAAAATGGATAGGATAAAAGTGCCTTAGAAAGAGGAACTTTCATCGCTTGTAGACCTACTGATAAATCCACTCGTGGTTGGTCAGTTGCCAGCCGACATTCTAACAGCGTTGCCGATAAAGGTGGTAAAAGTTTAGTCAGATGTTGTATAGAAGTTAATTCTTGTTGAGATACAAGTACATCTGAGAGATAAGGAAGAACTAAGCGCAAATAATCTTCCAGTGAGTAATTCATAATAGTTTTAACCGAATTTTATTCATGAATCACGAAAAATTTAATTATAGCGGTATACACTTGAATAAGATACATTATAAGATCCCTCTCTGCAAAGGATGAGGGGGTTGGGGTTCTTGTGTTTCACTCAACCAAGACCGTCTATATTCATGATGATATTTTATCTTACAATTAGACTATCATCAATAATTGATAAACTGAAAAATTTTTCTTATGTTAAGTTTATTTATAAAAAAAAAACTGACGATTTTTCATTTTATAATCACAATTATTCAGGCTTAAAAAACGATATCTTTAAATAGATAAATAATGAATTACGATTACGATGTGATCATTGTTGGTGGCGGTCCTGCTGGCTCAATATTAGCGTTGTCAGCAGCTAAACAAGGACTGACAGTTTTACTGGTAGACCAGGCAAAATTTCCTCGTGACAAAATTTGTGGTGATGCGTTGACCGTCAGTTGTTTAAAAATTTTGCAGGAATTTAATCTCATAGATGAACTACTGCAAAAACCCCACGGTTGTGCTAATAACATGATTTTTTATTCAGAAAATCAGCGTTTAATACCTCCAAATCTGATGGGGTTTCCAGATAGTTCCAAAGTACCAGATATTTCTACATCAAGAAGGTGGATTTTTGATAATATTTTGTTCCAAGCAGCAAAGGCTTGTACTGATACAAAAGAAGGGTTTAAGGTTGAAAATTTACTGATGGAAGAAGATTGCGTATTTGGCATTCAAGGAACATGGGGGGATAGGATAAAACAGGAATATACAGCTAAAGTGGTGGCTGGTGCAGATGGCTGTAGCTCAGTAGTAGCAAGAAAATTAGGTTTATATCAATCTTTAAAACAAGATGGAGCAACAGCAACTCGTGCCTATTATCGTCATCTTAATGTTTTTAGTAATCAATTACAATTGTACTATCTTCCCGAATGTAGACCTGGTTATTTTTGGATTTTCCCAGTGGATGAAGAAACTGTTAATGTAGGAGTAATTTTATTTGAAAAATACTTCAAAAATATAGGTGTTTTTCCTCCTAGAATTCATCGGCAGTTAATTAAATCTCCCTTATTAAAAGACAGATTTTCATCAACAGAACAGGTTGGAAATATTCAATGCTGGTATTTACCTTTAGCCAGGACAACGCGGACTATACATGGTAACGGGTTTATTCTTTTAGGAGATGCTGCCGGTTTAATAGATCCATTAATTGGTCACGGAATTGATCGAGCAATGATGTCAGGCAAAATTGCTGGTGAGCTATTAGGTACAATTTGCCGAGGTAATGATTACAGCAAGCAAGCATTACAACCCTATACTGATGCTGTTTGGAAATATTTTGGTTCTATATCTCAGTTTGCTGTGAATTTTCGGGAGCGTATTCAAGATAAACCATTAGAACCAATCAATTCTTTGTTTTACAAAGGTATGGGGAAATTGATTCCACATAAGTAGGGTAATTGTAAGAATTCAGGTGAGGCAAAAAGATCCCCGACTTCTATGAGCAATTTATCATTTATGGGCACAATCAATAAAAGAAGTCGGGGATCTGGGTATGAACAAGTGCTATAGCTGAATACTTACGGGTAATTAAGTAGGTTAGCGTTAAAAATTGTCCTTGGGATAAGGTAGGAGGAAAAAGGGTTTTAGCCTTATTTACTTTTCTTCACACATTTTTTGACCTACTTACTATTTTTATAAAATTTTCTCAGATATCAACCCCTCCAACACCTGCTGTAAATCTGTCGTTAACTCAGTTACCGCTTGTCTAGCAGCAACTCGACTACTTTTATAATTTGCATAACGTTCAGAAATAGAAATTGGTTCACCTATAGTTATCCTCACTTGCTGCTTACCTAATTGTGGACGATTTACAGGAGGATTTCCCTTGATTTTATTTACTAAATCCCATAAAAGTAAGATTGTTTCGGCAAATCTTTCTAAGGTGGGTTTTTCTCGAATATACATCCCGGAAACGGCAACAAAATCTTCAACTAATCTCATGTGCCACATCCGTACATAAGCCTCTTCGGCGACTCTATCCCCTAAACTTTTATCAATGGATGATAATGTTTTAACATCTTTAAAATCTTCTCTAAATATATAATTCCAACCAGATTGTTCTACTCGTCTACATCTATCATTCCAATTGCCTCTTGAGGGTAAATCAAAATATTGTTCGGCAATAAATAAGGCTATATGCATGACAGATTGTAAGCGATAAGCTAAAGCTTCGTTTCGATCTGTAATTTCCTTGTTAGTAATCTTTTCATCTGGTAATGTTTGATGATAAAATTTAGTGTAAAATTGCTCCATTACCGATAATAAATGTTCTGCTAAACTTAATAATCGGGGATAAAGACTAGCAAAAGAAGCCTCTATTTTTTCTTGATTTGTAGATAAACCACTGGCCGCTTCTAATTCAGTTAATAAATTTGCTATATTATCCCAAGGTTCATTGATATAACTATATTTAATGCCAATTGGTAAAATTAAAACTTCCTCATCTCTGCCGGCTTTTTGCAAATCTTCCGCACACCAAAAACCCATCTGTGCGATACCGGGTTCTAGGGGACTGATAATCTCGGATAAACCATTTGTAGCACCTTCTGGGGCAGCAGCCATGGGAAACTGACCATTAATATACAAATCCCGCGCTGAACGCAACCCAGTCCAGTCTGCTTTACCCCGTTGAATGGGAGTCCCTCCTAAATGGGAAATTACCCAACCCACATGAGAACCAGCCCAGAGAGGAATGCCCCGATCATAGATAAAATGAGCATGAAGGGGATATTCTAGCTGTTTACCCTCAACTCGTGCTACTTTAGGCAAGATTTGGGAAAATAAATAGGTTAAACACAGAGGATCTGTTGTCTGCGGATGACGAAAGGCCATCATAAACCGGATTTTACCATCCTGAAATCGCTGATAACAATCCGCCAAAATTTTAACGTTGTCTGCCTCAATGTTATTAATAGACGTTTGCCAAGGTATCCAGCTTGGTAGGACGAAATGTACCAATTTTAACAACAAAGGGTTAAAAGCTGGCGGAATAAATTCTAAAGGTGGTTGTGCTTGATACATTGCTTCAAACAAAGTAGTTATTGCGTCAGATCATAGTTAATATTTTCTCACGCTCCAGACGCAAAGATACAGAAAGATTTTTCATGAGTCGGTTTTAACTGAATTTTGCTTTTAGATATCAGAAATGTTTAATTTTGTTACGGTATCTTGTGCTACTTATACAAGATTATTGTACACTAAAAGCACTACTATTGAGTAAATCAGGCTACATTAAAAATGCAAGCATCAGAAACCAAGCTCAGAGAGATTATTCAAGGTGATAAACAATATATTGTACCTTTATTTCAACGTCCATACAGTTGGAAAAAATCTCAGTGGGAAGCATTATGGAATGATATTTTAGAATTATGTAATACGGAAAATCCTCGTCCTCATTTTATGGGTTCTATTGTGACTATACCAGTTTCTGGATTGCCAGAGGGGGTCAGTAAATATTTATTAATTGATGGACAACAACGTTTAACTACCATTTTTATTTTGTTTTGTGCTTTACGAGATAAATGTAAAGCTACTAATAATCAATTAGCAGAAGAATTACATAATAAATTTCTAATTAATCAATATCAGAAAGATTCTGAAGTTTATAAATTACAACCTACTCAGGTAGATAGAGAATCATTTTATAGCTTGATCAATTCACTAGATAATTCAGTACATAATATTGATAAAAATGCCCCAATAATTAAACAATGTTATTCTTTTTTTGATAAGAAGATTAGACAAAGTAATCTAGAATTCGGGAGAATAAAGCAAGTAATTTCTAGTTATTTGTCTATTGTGAGCGTTGTTTTAAGCACAGAAGATAATCCCTATTTAGTCTTTGAAAGTCTCAATGCTAAGGGTGAACCTTTAACACAAGCTGATTTAATTCGTAATTATTTCTTTTTGAGAATTAATACAGATAATCAAGACAATGCTTATAATAAATATTGGCTACCAATGCAAGAAAATCTAAATACTAATTTAACAGAGTTCATCAGGCATTACTTAACAAAAGATGGTGTGGAAATTAAGAAAGATGAAGTTTATTTTGAAATTAAAGAAAGAATGAGTAAAAGTGAAGCTCTTTCTTATTTACAAAATTTATATAAGTTTTCCGAATATTACGTAAAACTTTTAGATCCAGTAAAGGAAAATAATTTAAAAATTCGTCGGTTGCTAGAAAGAATCAACCGTTTAGAAGTAGCTACTGTTTATCCTTTTTTACTTAATTGTTATCATGATTATGAAGAAAATAAACTTTCAGAGGCAGATTTTATTTCTGTTTTGCACATTTTAGAAAATTTCATTATTCGCCGATTTGTTTGTAATGTTCAAACCAGGGGATTAAATAGAATCTTTTCTGTACTGTATTCTCAAGTTAGCAAAGCAAGTAATTTAGCCCATGCTGATTTTGTGGAAAGATTAAAACTAGATTTACAAAATCGTGATTATCCTAAAGATACAGAATTTCGGAAAAGTTTATTAGATGTTAAATTATACGGTGCTGGAAGGTCTAAAAAAGGTAAATTAATTTTAAAATCTATTGAAGAATCTTTTAATCATAAAGAACAGGTCATTTTGGATGGTCTGGAGATTGAACATATTATGCCACAAACTATAAGTAAATGGTGGCAAGAACATTTAGGGGAAAATTGGGGGATAACTCATGATTTACTACTTCATTCTTTGGGTAATCTAACTATTACAGCTTACAATGGTGAATTATATAATTTGGAATTTGTTGAGAAAAAAGAAATATTGATTAATAGTCATTTAGAAATCAATAAATACTTTGAAAATCAAGAAACTTGGAAAAGAGAGGATATAGAAAAAAGAAGTTTAGATTTATCTGAGATAGTTTTACAAATTTGGCCTTACTTTGGTAATGAAAATCTGATCATTTCATCTAAAAGTAAATTAACTGGTACAACTCCCAAACAACTAAAAATTTTTGGTAGGGAATATCCTGTCAAAAGTTGGCGGGATGTTTTAGAAACAACTCTAAATGCGATCGCTGATTTAGAACCAGATAAATTTAAAGATATTATGGAACAATTTCCCCGTTTTATTAGTGGAGATGAAAAAGAATTTCGGGATACGAGAAAATTAGAAAATGGGGTGTTTGTCAATGTCAACCTATCAGCTAGGGATATTAATACTTTTTGTATTAAAGCTATCGAAACCGCAGAACTTTCTACAGAGGAATGGGAAGTAGAAACCACAAGTTAATTTATGTTAGGTATCATTTCCCAAACCCTTATAGCGGTATGCACTTGAATGAGATACAGAATTTACCTAAAAAGTTTAGATATAGGAATAATATTTGATATCTGAAATTATTTGCGTACTCAGATAAAACCCAAAACATAAGAGGCAAAAGGGTTTCAGATGATTTAGGTGTACGGAGCTTTTTTTTCAAAAATCAAATATGAGTCCTATACCATATATACGGTTAGCCTAGCGATATCGCACCCAATAACCTTTAACTACAGTAAAATAAAATTCAGCTATACCTGATGAAGAAGTATTAAATTTTGCTATTCAAGAAGAACGAGCAATTTTAACACTAAATCGCTATGATTTTATTCAATTACACCGCTTAAAACCAAATCATTCAGGTATTATTGTTTGTACAAATGATAGTGATAGAAATAGAATGTCACAACGCCTTCATGAAGCTATTTGTCAAGAAGAAAATTTAGCTGGAAAACTGATTCGAGTAGTTCGTCCTTCCCTAGGAACTTTTATTGTACTTTAAAGCCCACCTGAGTGGGCTAATGAGGCTGATTTATGTACAGAAATGGTATTAATAAGGATCAGAATCCAACCTTCCCCGCTTGACACTTCGGAGATAATAACCCCGTGGTGGGAGTTTATTTAAGTCGAAGGTGTCACCTCTAGGAACTCGCCAAATTTTATAGTCATGATAGGTAAGAGGAGTACCTTTTTCACAAATTTCTGGGGGATGATCTCCTAAGACAAAATAGGCTGAACCTTTACCTATAACTTTAGCAATACCATATTTATCAATTAGCAAAGATGTCTCTTCACTAATAGCTATACCTAATGCACTTGATGATACACCATCTTGAATTTGCCTAGCAATAAAAACCATAATTCGCCCCATTCTTTTGCGTTCATCAAAGTGGGTATCAATGATTGTTCGGCGCAAATATTTCCACTGAAAAAAGTTATAGGTAAAGGTAATATTGCCGTAGGGATCATCAAGCGCTTCATGAGTTTCTATACTATCTTCACAGGCGCAAGAATCATAAACATATTCACTTTGAATCATCGCCCCGGCACTTGTGCCACCAATAGCACCACCTTTATCGTAGACTGATTTGATGGCGGCTTCTAATTTTGTGTTTTTCCAGTGGCGAATATATTCACATTGATCACCACCTGCAAAGAAAATTACACCAGCATTTCTGACTTTATCAAAAATATCAGTTCTGTTTGCTTCTTGACGATTGGGAATGATGAGAGTTTCTACATACTTAACTCCTCTCATGCGATAAATGAGGCGATTATAGTCATCGCTACCAGCAGCACGAATGACTAGAACATTAACTTTATGGTCACTGTTACTACCACCTCTAACTTGATTGATCATCCATTGGATGGCATCATCTACGTCAGGACCACCTCCCCCCAGGTTATGAACGGGGCCACCCAATTTAGCTACTTGATAAGTGGGTTTAGAGGTGGGGGTTTCGATATCGGCGATGATATCCTCAAAGAACTGCCTTAGCTTGCTTTTCAGACGGCCGATGATTTGGTTTACCATCCGCAACAAGCTATGTTTTGCATTCTGCAATCGCCTGGATATATTGGGGAATGCCTTTGTCATGTTAAAATCTTGTTAAGCAAACAGCAATCATTTCTAACTGTGGCATTTCCCAGGGTTAAATTCCCAGCGTACAGGGTTTGTACTGTTTTTTCAAGGCAAATTATCAGAGTATTCTTTAATTCTCATGGTTAATCGAGAAAAACCTGATTTTTACGCCGTTTTTTATTACCAGTCAGTTTGCATTCGCTCTTTTGCTACTCTTTCATAGACCATTTCAGTTTGTTTACCTAATTTTGACCAGCTAAATCTTTTTTCTAAATCTGCATAAGCATTATTTACCAACCATTGAGAATAATCTGGGTTTTTCAGGACTTCTAAAATTCCCCAAGCTACGGAGTCAGGATTATTCACACAGGTGGTAATTCCGGTTTTGGTATGTTGAACGACTTCGGGAAAACCACCAGTATCGGAAACTATGACTGGTACGCGGGAGGCGAAACTTTCTAAGGCGACAATTCCAAAGGGTTCATAAAGACTGGGAAAAACGGCACAGTCGGCAATGGTTTGAAATTTATCTAAGTATTCATCGGAAAGGAAACCAGTAAAGTAACATTTATGCCAAATTCCCAAATCCCAAGCTTGACGTTTAAGATTTTCGGTATTACCACCACCAACTATCACAAATTTAACATTACCCCCCATTTCCCACAGTACCTTGGGAGCAGCATTAAGTAATACTGGTACACCTTTTTCATAGGTCATACGACCAAGATAATACACAATTTTTTCATAATCGGCAGCAAATTGGCGGCGAAAATCTTGGGCATGAAAATCTTCGTGATGTATTTTCTTTTCTGGGCGAATGCCATTATAAATTACATCAATTTTATCATCTGGCACGTATAGCGATCGCATCAGTTCTTGACGCATATATTGACTACAAACGATGACTCGCCAGGCATTGTCTGCTAGTGCATATTCTTTATTATGAATATAACGCTGGGTATCATTATGAATACCGTTGTAACGTCCATATTCTGTGGCGTGAATTGTGGCAACGAGGGGAACTTTAAAGATATGCTTAAGAGCAATCGCTGCGTCTCCTACCAACCAATCATGGGCATGGATCAGATCAAACGGACCTTTTTCCATCAGCAATTTACCGCCATAAGATCCCATACTCTCGTTTAAATTCACCACCCAGTGAAAAAAATCGTTATTAGCTGCTACTTCTACCCGATGGATATGAATTCCTTCCACAACTTCATAACTAGATGCTGGGCCAAATTCCGGTGTAATGAGGTGGATATCATGACCTAACTTGATCAGTTCTGGGTACAACTCAGCAACGTGACGCGCAATTCCTCCTACTATCCTCGGTGGAAATTCCCAACTCAGCGCTAATATCTTCATTGATTTGACTCCCCGATGATTAATTAATAACAGTCTAAAAATTTGAAAAAGTATATTGATAGTAGGTAACAGGATTAAAAGGGTTTTGCTGTCTGAGTTTGATAGTATCCCCAACCGGAGTGGCTCAAGTTTAGTAAACTATAACCATAGCCTGGGATCATGATTAGGGATATACTAGATATCAACTGTTACCTGGCACTACTCAGGCTGAAAAATTTGTTTTGCAATTGATGTCAGCTTTTTTAACCAAATTTTTAGATTTTTTTAAGGGTTATTTTGATAAAGCTTATCAAAGGTTGTCAAATTTCGTAAAGTTGTAAGAAACAAACACTGCTGATGTTGACTAGATAGAACCTAATCCGGTTTTGCCAACGTTGACTTTTCCTGCTGCTGTTACTCCCCCATTTTCTCAACCACTAAAAACCAATGTCCTATTTAATTATTAATGCCGATGATTTTGGCTCTTCTCAAAGTGTTAATGCAGCAATTATTAAAGCATATAAGGAAGGTATTTTAACTAGCACTAGCTTAATGATAAGTGGTAATGCAGCACAAGAGGCGATCGCCTTAGCCAAAAATCATCCTCATTTAGCAGTGGGTTTACACCTGGTGTTAGTTTGCGGTAAATCAGTTTTACCCCCTGAGCAAATTCCCCATTTAGTAGACTCTAAAGGTAATTTTTCCCATGATCCCACCCAGGCAGGATTAAACTATCAATTTAATAGGGCGACTCGCTCAGAATTGCGGTTAGAAATTCGCGCTCAATTAGAAAAATTCCGCGATTCCGGTTTAAATTTAGCTCATCTGGATGGACATTTACACCTTCATGTTCATCCTGTAATTTTGGGCATTTTAACAGAATTTGCCCCAGAATTTCAGATTAAATTTATCCGTTTACCTGTGGAAGAATTGAGAAAAAACCTCAAACTTGATCAACGTAATTTACTCACTAAAATAGTTTGGTCTATTGTCTTTGGACAATTACGCCGTTATGGAGAAGGTTTATTAAAAGCCCATAATATTAAATTTGCCGATAGGGTTTATGGATTGTTACAAACTGGTGACATGAGTGAAAAATATTTACTGGGTTTAATACCGCAAATAGAAGCCGAATTAGTAGAAATTTATTCTCATCCTGATTTAGTTAATACTGAGATCAATCACGGCGGTGAAGTGGAATTAGCGGCTTTGTTAAGTCAACAAGTGCGAGAATCCTTAACACTGAAGGGATTTGAGTTGAGTAATTATGCAAGTATTCAGCTATAGCACTTATTTCCAGATCCCCGACTTCTTTGATTGATTGTGTTCGGAAAGGATAAATCTATCTTAAAAGTCGGGGATCTTATCACCTCACCTGAATCCTTAAGTAATTATTATCAGTTAACTTAATGAAAATTTTTGTATAAACATCAATATTTAAAATATAATATTATTTGTGTTCCGTAATCAACCCTGAGCTTAATTGTATCTGCCATGCCACGCAAAACAAAAACAGCATCTCCAGCTATAGCAACACCTCTCGCACTATCTGACTTACATCTAAAGTTAGCAGGTTTAGAGAAAGAACACCAATCTCTATTAAAGCAAATTAAAAAAAAGCGGACAGAATTAAATAACTTTGTTGAAAAAATGCGTTCCTTAGCGACAGAGGTATTTCATCGTGTCAGTCCCAATATGAAAACAATGGCAGAATTAGATGAGGAAATTCATGCTTTGTTTGCAGAAGTTTTAACTACAAGAAAACTGGGAAAACAAACCAAAAAAAAGATAGAGTCTTTGTATAGAAGTCTGCAAATGGGGGGAATTATTAGTTATAAACCTATTGATGATGATGACGATGACGATGAAGAACTAGATGAACTCTTTGAAGAAAATGAATTTCAAGAAAATCATCAACGTCGTCATCAATTTTGGGAAGCAGAACGAGATTTAGAATCTTCCAGTGGAGGGAGAACAGATGAATCAAGAAAAGTTAGGCAGACATTTTTGCGGTTAGCGGAAATTTTTCACCCTGATAAGGTTAAAGACAACGAAACCCAAATGAGTCACACGGAAATAATGAAAGAAATTAATAAAGCTTATCAAGAGGGAGATTTAGCAAGACTTTTAGAAATTGAACGCCAGTATGAAGTGGGAGAAGCAATTGATAATAATAGCGAAGATGATTTAAGTCGCAGATGTAAAAATATAGAACAACACAATCAAATTCTCAAAACCCAATACGATAAATTAAAACAGGAACTTAAGTTAGCTAAAAATACTCCCGAAGGTTCAATGGTTGCTGATTATAAAAAAGCAACTAAACAAGGTATTGACCCTATTGAATTGATGCTGGAAACCGTACAAGCTCAAACTAAGATAGTTGTTGAGATTCGTGATTTTGTCAAAGATTTTAAAGATAAAAAAATCACCACTAAAGAATTTCTTGCAGGTCCAGAAAGTCTGCGTTCTATGCAGGAAGAGATGATGGAAGAATTAATGGAAAAAATGATGGAAGAATTTCAGGATATAATAAATTTTAATTAGAGTGTCTTCGTTTTGTGATTATTTAGCCCCCTAAATCCCCCAAACTTGGGGGACTTTGAAATTTTTATTCCCCCAGAATTGGGGGTTAGGGGGCATCAAAATCTAATATTTCTGGGGAAATCACGGGAAGATTGTACCTAGAAGATATAACCGGAAACTGTCATGATATAATTGATATCTAGTTTCCTTACCCTCCCGTGTTTCTTGCAGAAATTCTAACCAAGTTTCCATAATTTCCACCACATCAAAAACATCAGCTTTGATAATTTGACTAATAGCTACCGTTGACATCGCTGGAGTTTCTTTGGCAGTTAAAACCCGCAATATATCTATAGCAACATCAGATAAACCCCCACCCAAAGCAAATAACATGGGTGTAGTTAAGCGAATTTTGCCACCCCAAATAGTTGCCACCCAAGCAAATACCTTAATCCCTGTGGGAATAGATACAAACATGGTTGTCACCATGAAGAATAACC
>OGVQ01000006.1_pt1 | contig 70656 bp, 68 predicted proteins | sample 1575801 | NCBI WGS metagenome assembly OGVQ01 (sample SAMN07581550, study PRJEB24739) | freshwater metagenome | place: Singapore | collected 2015-04 | reverse complement strand
GGGCAGGGGATTTAGGGGGCTAAATAATCATAAAACGAAGACAGATAGAACTTGTGTATACACCGTAGCCTTAGCAAGGGAGGACCACAGGGGAGTCTGATTATGTGCATCTTCATAGAAAATTGGTGTAATGTGATATCTATATTGTTTACTCTTCACTATTAGGCAATAAGAGACGGATAGCAAGGATAGCAAACCCAACGGCAGCGATCGCTTTTAAAATGCGTGTAGGTAAAAATTGGGACACTGCACCACCAGCCAATGCACCCAAAAGACTGGTTAATACTAAAGCCCCTGCTGTACCAAAAAATATAGCTTTTCGAGATTGTCCTTGTCCAGAAAGAGCGATCGCTGCTAACTGACTTTTATCACCCAATTCTGACAAAAACACCGTCACAAAGCTTAATCCTAAAAGATTCCAGTCCATAATGTTCCTAGCTTACAATATTTATAAGAATTAACTACCAGAATTAACCCTGAATTACATCCCACACCAACATAATCGAAATTAGCAACAACATCACACCGGCTGATTTCTCCACAGTTTTCGGGCTGAGTTTTGTCGCTATCCAACCACCTAATAATACTCCTAGTAAGCTAGTAGTAATTAATGCTACGCCAGACCCTAAAAAAACTACCCAAGGTGCATGGGATTCTGCACTCATTAGCAGGGTGGAAAGTTGAGTTTTATCACCAATTTCCGCCAGAAAAATCGTGATAAAGGTTGTCCCAAATACCATAAATAGGGATTCTTGGGGTTTGGGATTCTCCTTAACTAGAGGCTGAACTGAATAGCTTTCAGTTTCCGATAGCTGAGAAATGGTTACAGGTTTAGTATCAACTTTCACAGGCGTTAGTTTGGTTTCTAAGTTGTTTTCATATTCCTTTCATTTTCTCATAATGTTGTCATAAATGGCAACAGGATTTCTTCATATATTTGAATATAAACACTTCAAAAAATATAATAAAGTGCTACTGCAAGTAGATTGCTACAGACTCAGATCAAGAAAAAATATTAAGTTGTAGAATATGATGTGATGTGATGTGATGTGATCAGACTCAGTTGTTCTATTATATAAAGTTAAAATAAGTATGAAAATATTACCTATTAACCTTGACGATTTAATCCACGCTCGCTCAGTTGAGTCCGTGAGGAGAGAATTTAAGAAAACTTGGTCACAGCCAATTGCAGAAAGTGTACTGCATAGTATTTGCGCCTTTGCCAATGATTTTTTCAACTTAAATGGTGGGTATATAATTATTGGTATCGAAGATAAAAACGGTCGGCCTATTCTTCCGCCTCATGGACTAGAAGAGCAAAATTTAGATGACATTCAGAAATGGATTCGTGGTAATTGCAAGCGAATTGATCCAGAATATCAGCCAGTTATTTCTCCTGAAATATATCAAGATAAGCAGATATTAGTAATTTGGGTTGCTGGTGGAGATGTTCGTCCATATCAAGCTCCAAAAACCTTGAATAGTGGAGACAGAGGTTACTATGTTAGACACAGCAGTTCAACTGTTGAAGCTAAAGGTGATATATTAACTCAATTAATGCAAATGGCAGCAAAAGTTCCATTTGATGATCGTCGTAATTCCGCTGTATCTATTGATGTCATTTCTCCAACCCTGGTTAGAAATTTTTTATCAGATATCAAGAGTGAGTTAGTTGCACCAGGTAATGTAATTCCCGAATTAGATTTATATCGGAATCTGCGAATTACTACACCAATTAATAGTCATGAAGTACCAAGAAATGTTGCTTTATTATTCTTCGTTGATGATCCAGAGCAATATTTCCCTGGCGCAAGAATTGAAATTGTGCAATTTGGTGATGATGCAGGAGGCAATTTAATAGAAGAAAAAATATTTAGAGGACCATTACATCATCAGCTTCGTCAAGCTTTGGATTATTTGAATAACTTTAGTACAACGATGGTTCGTAAAGTTCCAAATCAGTCAACGGCTCATAGAACTGTTGCTTTTCCTTATGAAGCTATGGAAGAAGCTTTAGTGAATGCAGTTTACCATCGTAGTTATGAAGGGGTTCAAGAACCAGTAAAAGTTTATCTTTATCCTGATCGTTTGGAGATTATTAGCTATCCTGGACCAGTACAAGGTATTGAAATGAGACATTTTCAACCAGAGGTAATGATTCCTCCTGTTCCCTATCGAAATCGGAGAATTGGAGAGTTTTTAAAGGATTTACATTTGGCAGAAGCTAGAGGCACAGGTATTCCTAAAATTCGCCGCAAGATGACAGAAAATGGTTCTCCAGATCCGAGCTTTGATTTTGATGACACACGCACTTACTTTCGAGTAACATTACCAGCACATCCACAATATATTGTTATTCATGCACTGAGAGAAAGTTCTCATTTATGGGCTGTAGGTGAACGACAAAGAGCTATATTAAATTTAGAATCATCCCTGAGTCGAGTTCCAAAATCGGGAGCATTGATCGCTCAAATTATTGAATATAGAACATCATTAGGTGATTTTTCGAGAGCGGAGAAACTGTTTAGGGATATTGAATCTGACTTGACTATTATGGATCGTCATTTGCCTTACACTGCTATGGCAAAAATTCTTTTAGATCAAAGAAAATTTAATGAAGCTTCAGTGATTTTAGAACAAGCTCCTCTACCCATACAAGTTGATGACACAGTAGAGTTAGCAATTCTATATAAACGTGCCAAGCGTTTTCAGGAAGCTCATAGAATTTTTGCCGATAATTATGAATTTATCAAGGATGATCCTAAGTTTCTTCAGGAGTATGCCCAAACTAAAATTAATCTTTCTAAAACAAACAGAGATATGCACACAAAAAGACGATTAAATCGGGAAGCTATAGAATTACTTCGTCGTGCAATTCAATTATCTGATGATAAAGTCAGAAATGCTTGGTGTTGGTTTGATTTGGCAAAAACATTAAATTCACTACGGGCATCTGAAACTGAGATTCTTCAAGCTTATAGCAAAGCCATGGAACTATTGCCTGATGAACCTCGTTTTCGAGAATCCCATGAAGCACGCAGACGTAAAAAGGATGATGGCCGTTAGTTTCTTCCAGTCATAACAGTATGATGGAATGGTTAAAAACCGACAGCTTGATCAAAACGGATTTGTTCCAAACTGCGATCGCCATAAACCCCCTCAATTTGCTGACGACAGCAATCAATGGCAAAATCATTTACATCCTCCGGTTCAATTCCATACATCTCTGCAAACGTCTCTGCTTCCACCCGACAGAACCGGGGACGGGTAGAGTAGATTTTACATTCCCGCGTACCATGATCATAATTTACACACCATCCCCCCTCACCCACCATACTGAGATAAAGTTCTAAATCTGGTGGTGAAAGATACTCTTCCAAGTCAGGACGATCTGCTGGTGTTAGGTTACAGCACGCCCCACAATTGGATATACATTGCCAAGTAGCCATATTTTTTACCTCTAGTCTTGTTGTTATTTTACTTTTTTATGACTTTTTCTATAATTTTGTGAAGTAAATTAAATTTTAGATCCCCAGTCCAGATATGATAAGTTTTGGGTTGTGTTATTAAATTATTCAATCTTTTAAAACTTTTGGGAGGAAAAAATGGAAGCTTTAGCTAACGTCAATTGGGAAGTTGTATTACAATTAACCTGCGTCGCACTAATTGTGCTTGCTGGTCCTGCTGTTATCTTCGTTCTCGCATTTCGCAACGGCGACCTGTAAACTGGTTCATGGGTAATTGGTAGTGGGTAATGCTTTGTATAATAACCAATTACCCATTTGCGATTATAGAATTTTAAATTATTCGCTTAAAAAAGCTTTTAATCTTTAAGTCTGTAAAGAGATTGACAAAGCCTGAATTGCAGTTTGAACAATTCCCTCATATATGGGTTGAGATAAATTCACCTGTTCAGCATTGTCGCGGTTGAAACCCAACAGACCAAATTTATCTTCTGGACGCATCACTAAAACTTTACCTTCAGAATTTTTCACTCTTAATTCTGTACTTGCACCATTATTATAGATCCCACAGGTATATTGACGCTGTTTATATTCAAAATTAGCCCGTGATAGGTGCGATGAATTAGCAAACAGGTTAATAACGTAATTTGGCAGTTTTGCACCAACTAATTCCATTTCTATACTTGTTTGACCATTAAAATTATTTTCTCGTAATTTATAAGCAATATCCAATCTTGATGGTAGAGGAAAATAATCACCCCAACGCCATGCTATACCTTTAAGTTCATGACGCTGATTATCTATAATTTGGGCTATAGTTAATTTAATATGACCTTTACCAACAATTTTCTGTTCAATTACTTGGATATTAGGAGTCCAAAAAATCGGATCAGAATTATCAATACCGCAGGGATGGAGAATATTTAATTGTTGAAAAAGATTCTGATTAATGTCGCGAATATCAACTTGAGTATCAATTTTCAAAATAGGTTTAAGGTGTTGCAATTCTAAACACTGATTTGCAAATGCAGATAACCGCAACCGAAATTCTGATAAATTTTTTGCTGGTAAAGAAAATCCTCCCGCAGCCTTATGTCCGCCAAATTTACCTAATAAATCCCGACAAGCTTCTAAAGCTGTAAAAACATTAAATTCAGGAATTCCCCGCGCTGAACCGCGAATTATGCTTTCATTTTCATAGGTACAAATAAAGACAGGAACACCATAGCGTTCTAATAAACGGGAAGCAACAATACCAATGACACCATGATGCCAATTATCTTTAATAATAACTAATACCCGGTCTTTTTGCAAAGAGTTGGCATATAAATCTTCAACAATAGAAATGGCTTCTTTTTCAATTTCCTCACACATTTGTTGCCGTTGAGTATTAGTTTGTTCACATTGGATTGCTTTAGCTAGTGCCACACCAAAATCATCAGTTGTCAGTAAATCAATGACAATTTGTGGATCACCAATTCTGCCAATAGCATTAATTCGTGGACCCAAGCGAAAACCAATATCTTCCGGTTTTAAAGATTTGGTATTTTGATTTTTTTCTCCTTCACTAGCTTGAACCCCAGCAATTTGAATTAATGCTTGAATACCTGGTAAAGTAGATTTAGGTAATATTTTTAAACCTCTTTTGACCCAGCGACGATTCACACCCGTTAAAGGTGCTAAATCAGCAATAGTTCCTAAAGTAAATAAAGCTAAAAGTGGTTGTACTAAACCTTTTAATTCCCCTAGCTGCTGTGCTAAACAAACCGCTAAAATATACGCCACACCTACACCAGCAACACCCCGATAAGGGGAAGATTCAGCGATTAGTTTGGGATTTAAAATAGCATTAGCTGGGGGTAATTGTTGAGGAATATCATGATGATCGGTGATAATAACCTTTAAACCCAATTCTCTAGCTTTAGTAATAGGTTCAAAAGCCGAAATTCCATTATCTACCGTGAGAATTAGTCCCACACCTTCATCATGAAATTCTTGTACAATCCGGTTATTAATCCCATAACCATCGTGCATTCGACTAGGAATAGCATAATCAACATCAGCACCCAAAGCGCGTAAACTACGAAGTAGTAATGCAGTACTAGTCATACCATCCGCATCATAGTCTCCACAAATAGCTATTTTCTCTTTTTTAGAAATGGCAATTTCCAATAATTCCACACTTGCAGCTAAATCTGGAAATTCTTCTAAAGGAGAAGGTAAAATGGGAGATTCGGGTTCTAAAAATATCTTTGCATCTTCTAGGGTTTCCATGCCCCGATTAATTAACAATTGGCTAATAATAGGGGATATATCCGTTAAATTCCCTAGTTTTTCCGCTAATTCTCTATTTTCCGGGTAAATTTGCCAACGTTGATTAGGTAAGCGCTTCGGAGAATTATCATTGGTCATTGGTCATTAATTGTTAGTTACTTGTAACATTTTTATACACTAAATCTATAGATATTAAGCTATATTAGCTTAACACCTTACCAGTACATCAACCATATTTTTTCCTCTTACCCTCAAGGACTAAAATTGCAGATATAAACTCAGCTTAATCAAGAATAAAAACGTTAAAGCTGCTTTTTTCTTACCCTTCCCTGCAAAGGAAAGATTTAGCTTACTATTATTTATCCTCAATAATTAACCCTCAAGGAGATGATTATGAATCGGCTAATTTATGAAAGTTCTGTCTCATATAATGGATATCTGATTATTCCTTTTGTTTTTGGCAAAGTAGATGATTACGATATTTATTCATATAAATTATTAGCTGAAATTGCACATAAAAGCCGATTTCATGCTGCCGAAAATCCAGCCAAAATATATGGAAACACTATCACAAATATAATTGATATTGCCAAAGAACATATTGATATCCATACAGACTTTGTAAGTCAAGGTGATTTTTTTAAAACCCGCTATATTTACAATCATAATTTGATTATTGTTTATGAGAAAAATGGTAGATGTTATTACGACCATTACAGTCCAGAATCATTAAGTAATATTGCCGCACCTAAATTATTTTCCTCACCCTATGAATGTTTAAATTGGCTGCAAAAAGGTCTAGATAGTAAAAAAAGAGCCTAAATTATGTAGGTTGGGTTGACCCAAGGAAACCCAACACCATAGACATCTGGTGGTAATTAAATGTGCATAAGCACCAAACCCTTGTCAGGACAATTCATGAATTGTCCCTAGGAAGGTGTTTGAAAAGTCATGATTGCTGTATCAAATGTTTTACTCCTCCCTAATACTTTTATTGGGTTGCGCTGTCCCTTAACCCAACCTACTCATGATGATTTTATGGCAACCAGAAATTAGGTAAAATAGATTTACCCACATCCCGAACAACTTGATTGATATTTCTGGCAAATTGGATATGATTTTCGTCTGCTTCCACTGGTAAAATATTGGCTTTTTCCCCAGATTGTAAATAGGAAATAGCTAAATTTGCAGCTTCTAAACCGGTCACATAAGCTTTTTCTTGTGACCATGAACCATGACGGTTAATAATCCAATCTCCACTCATAAACAGATTTTGTAACCTGGTCTTAGCTGGTAACAGATAACGATAACTACCAGGGGCAAAATGTGTGACTGCATTTGCTAAACGAATCACACTGCTATCTATGACTTTTGCTTCTCTAAAACCGGGAATACATTTTGTTAAATAACCTTGAACTATTTGCACAATTTCATGATCACTTAAATGCAGAAATTGATTAGCGTGATAAAAATCCGCTTCTATTACTGTTCCTGATTCATCCGTAAATTCATCATGTAAAGCATTCAAATCAAAAAATGTCCATCCCGTAGAATCATCAAAACCAAAACAAGCATTAGAAGGACGGGGAATATCTATTTTTCTATCAAACCATAACCGAGTTGCTAAAACATCAACAGCCCCTAAATTATTTAAGTTTCTAAATTCTGCCCGATTTTGTAAACTCGGACTACTAGAAACAATCTTTTTCATTCCTGTAACACCAACGGAAAAAATTACAGCATCAGCATCAAAAATTTCATCATTGCAAACTACACCTTTAACGTGATCATTGCTATCTATAATTACATCTGTAACTTTATGTTTAGATAGAACTCTTGCACCTAATTTTTCTATTTGTTCTACCCAGGGACGAAAGATTTTTTCTCCTACAGTGCCGCGACACCAAACTACATCAAAATCCGGTTGATGTGCGAGAATAAAATAATATAACATTCCCAAGGTGGCAGCCGCAGAACATTGTTCACCAGGGGCAAATAATCCCACTAATAACATTGGTTCAAAGGCCTCTTTATAGAGTCTGGCAGAAACACCAAAAGTTTTGAATAATTCACGGGCTGTAAGATAATCGTAACGTTTCCAAGCCTGATCGGAATTATCAAAATCAATCAAACTATATAGTAAGGGTAAAGCACTCAAACGGTCAATTAATGGTAATCTTTGAAATTGAGGATATATAAAAGTTCCTAAAGGTGTGGGCAGTCTGGGTAAATCTTGAAAAATAGGAGATTCTACTTCCAAACCGGCGGGAGAATATTGCGCGGAACGAGTCCAAGTTGTAAAAGGACTAATTCCCAATTCATTAATCAGAGAAAAAATATTTCTGTAAGGATACCAAAAGCCATGAATACCAGCTTCTACAGATTTACCTGGGGCTGTTTGCCAACCTGCTACTAAACCACCAGGATATTGTCCAGCTTCTAGTAGTGTGACATCATAACCTTGTTTGGCTAAATGGTAAGTAGCCCCTAAACCAGCCCAACCAGCACCAACAACGATGACTTTTTTCTGTTGTGATTCTTTTGACATTTTCCCTGATCATAATTGCACTCATTTAATAATGTATCTGATTTCTAACAACACTGGATAATCACCCTACCCCGCAAGCGAGGAGGGGGACTGGATGGGTAGTTATAAATAATGTAGGTTGGGTTAAGCACAGGGCAACCCAACATAAATCTAGTTAAAGTGTTAAGTTCTCTCAAACTGATACCAATATTATGTAAAGCCGCATATATTAACCCCCCGTTCTATCACCTTACTAAGAGGAACTACAGGAGGTATTTTTGTGTGCATCTTTGTACAGAATTGGTATGAGGATTAAACACCCAATAACTTGTAAATAATGTTGTTGATAAGAGTGAGGGCAAAAGCACCTAAAACTGCACTCCAAATACCATAACGTAGACGGAAACCATCTACTAACCAAGCTGCAATACTAAAACAAGCAACAGCAATCATGAAAGTAAAGATACCAGATAATAAGTCAAATGTAGCTAAATTTGGTATCACAAATAAAACTTTGAGAACCGGCTTGACGAGTGCGGTAATAATACCTAAAACCGCGGCGGAAAAAATTGCTTTCTCTGGAGTGTCAATTTCCACTCCTAAAGGCAATTTACTAATAATCCACAAACTTACAGCCGTAACTAACCAAACAATTAATAGCGTTACAATATCCATTGCCATAACCCCTGAAACGTAAATGGTAATTGGCGAAAATTACCTGGTTGACTTGGTTTATTGATGTAAAAATCTTTGTAGCTTAACCAATTATTTATAAATTAACAGAATTTTTGTCTTTACCTAAAATTTATTCTAGATATCTTTATGTTTACTTTCTTTGTATCAATAATTGGTAATTCGCAATGGGTAATTACCAGGACTTACGGAAAATATCTCTCAAACCCCATTTTCTTCGTGTCCTTCGTTCCTTCGTGGTTATTTCTTTCCTGACTTGTGCGTAAGTCCTAACCAAATATAAAAATCTCCCCATGAATTCCTAATCTGGGAAAATATGGGGAGATATAAATATATAAAAATTTGTCAAGAAATGGTCTTAATTTTGAGGAGGAGGAGAATTATTTGTACCTGGTGCTACAGGTGTTTGTGGTAAGGTGTTATTGGGAACTACAGGTGTAATTCCAGGAGGTAGTCCGTTTGCTGGTGCTGGAAATTGATTGGGGTTAGCAGGTGGTAAAGGACTTAAATTTCCGGGTGGGTTAATTTCTGGATTAGCAGAATTATTAGGTATGCTGGGAATAGGAATGGTAGGTACACCAGGTGAATTTATGACTGGTTGAGATGAACCAGGAATAATACCCAGAGATACGCGATTTCCGCCAACTTTTCTCAGCAAATCTAATGTTTGAATCACATCATTATAGGTAGCTGTGCGCGAAGCATTTAACACTAAAATTCCATCTGGATTCGTTTGCAGATATTGTTTTAAACGAGCCTCTAATTGCTCTCGGTTGACGGGTTCTTTTTCTATGTAAGTTAACCCAATGGCATCAATGGTTACAGGCAAGATGTTATTTTTGACTTGGGAATTAGCAGCAGAATCTGTACCTGTACTCGCTTTAGGTAAGTCAACATTAATGGCTTGTTGGCGGGTAAATTGTAAAGCTGCTAATAAAAAGAATGTCAGAATACAAAAAACAACATCAATTAAGGGTATAATCTGAATTTGAAGTTCTTCACCGGGGGTATCTAGTTTAACTTTCATCTTCTTGCTTTTCTAGAGAGTTAAAAGTGGAATCATCAATTTTTTCATCTGGCTCAATTGACTCAATGGCTGAATTTTTAGTAAACGATGTTTCATCTAGGTGAGACGATGAACGGAAATTTTCAGAAGTAGATTTTGGCTCTATTTTTCTGTTAATTGTATTCGGTTCAGGTGGATACTGACGATAGAGAAGTTCTAGTTCATTTCCTGCTTTGTTGAAAACTTTAACTTGGTTAACAACAAAACTTTGAAATAGGCGATAAAATACTAAACTGGCGATCGCTACTATTAATCCTGATGCTGTACTAATCAGGGATTCCCCAATCCCAGTTGTCACGCCAGTAGCAGATTCAGTTCCTAAATCACCAATACGAATTGAACCCAAGGAATGAATCAAACCGAGAACTGTACCCAACAATCCTAACAGGGGTGAAAGGGCAATAACGGCTTCAAGAAGTTTTTCACCCCGACGCATTCCCGCTATCTCGTCGGCTGCGGTTGATTCTAGTGCTAATCTAAAGGTTTCTGGATCGTATTTTTGTAAGCGTAATGGTGCATATAAAAACCTGCCAATAGGCTGATCTCTGGCTTGTTCGGCGATCGCTTGTGCTATTTCCCAATTTTCCCCAGCAGCATCAAGAATGCGATTAACAATTTCTTTTTCCTGGGTCAAAATCCTTAACCAGAACCACAGACGTTCAAAAATGACGCTGAGTGATAGAACTGATAAAACTAGCAAAGGCCACATAGAGGGCCCGCCCTTCTTAAACAAATCTAAAATATCCACTGTGTAGGGTTCCTCTCTCCATCGCTGGTAGTCAAAGCATTTTCATTTTAGAGAGTAATGCAAAACTCACAAACTTTTCTCATTAATTACTCAGGAGTAACATCTTCTATACACAATATGGCGGTTATTCCCACCGGGAGTTTAGAGGATCATTTGCCAAAATAAAAAAATCACTGGAGGTTAAGTATATGAACTTCTCAATTCAATCCCTATACACATGGTATCGGAATACACTACGTAACCCTAAATACCGTTGGTGGGTAATTATCGGTACTGTAGCTTATTTAATTAGTCCTTTAGATATTTCTCCAGATTTTATTCCTATTATTGGGCAAATTGATGATGTGTTACTTTTAACTTTATTTGTGACTGAAGTTTCTGGTTTGGTGATTGATGGTTGGAAAGCTAAAAAAGGAACTGTAGAAAATAGTACCAGCAATACAGTTGATCACGCGCCTCCTACCGGGGGGACTGTGGACGTTGATTCTGTTTCTGTAAAATAGTGTGGGGATGTAAACAGAATTTTAGATACAAAAAAGCCATACCTGCGCTCAGCTTGGCGATCGCACTTCCCAATCTAAGAATTACCAAACCGACTGGAGGTATGGTTAACAAAGTGGTTTAATCCTTTGTTGCTATAGGTTAGGATTTAGCAATGCTGTACCCTGGCCTATAAAAGTTTTTTGTAATCTGTTAAAAAATCCCATGTCCGCCGTCATGAAAATCACAAAATAGATAGCGACGCTATTCCTGGTAATGTATATGAAAAGGTGATTTCTACTTTTATATGCGGCGTGACTCTATTTTTTATTATTTATTTCAAAAATACCCAACCCTACTGTTTGAGTTATTGGCAAATCCTCCAGCAAATGCAGCTAGTTATCGCTTCGATTCGGTAGCGGTAAAAGAACCAAAATTTGAAATAGACGGGGTGTTTTTACCACCGGAAACAGAAACACCAGGAGTTGTTTATTTCTGTGAGGTACAATTTCAAAAAGATGAACGACTGTATGAACGGTTATTTGGGGAGTTGTTTCTCTATTTTTACAGAAATAGAGAGCGGTTTCAAGATTGGCAAGCGGTATTAATTTATCCAACTCGGAGTACGGAACAAGGGGATATTCACCCCTATCGCGCACTTTTGAGTTCGGAACAAGTACATCGAGTATATTTGGATGAGTTGGGAGAAATTGAACAATTACCCCTTGATGTCAGTTTGTTAGTGTTAACAACTTTCACCCAAGACAAAGCACCAGCAGCAGCGCGATATTTAGTCAACCGTTGTCAGCAGGAGTTACAAGCGCCAGCAGACAGTCGTGCGATAATGGAAATAATTACCACGATTATGTCTTATAGGTTTACTCGTCTAAGTCGTGTGGAGATAGAAGCAATGTTAGGTATAACTTTTGAGCAAACTCGCTTATATCAAGAACTAAAAGAAGAAGCGACGGAAATAGGTCTGCAACAAGGGATACAACAAGGTATACAACAAGGTATACAACAAGGTATACAACAAGGTATACAACAAGGTATACAACAAGGTATACAACAAGGTATACAACAAGGTATACAACAAGGGATACAAAGAGGTAAACAGGAGGGAGAAGTAACTCTTATCCTGCGGTTGTTATCTAAAAAATTCGGGGAAGTTCCTAGTCAGCTAAAAATGCAGATTGAGAAGTTATCTCTGGAACAATTGGAAGGTTTAACTGAGGTGTTGTTAGATTTTACGACTTTAGATGATTTAGTTGGTTGGTTGCAAAATTTATAGACTATTACTGAGAAGTAAAAACGCGGTTTTGACCTATCATTCAACCATAATTGTATGTGCAGAGTGCGATCGCTCAAGCACTGACTGGTCAGTTTTGTATAGGGATCTTAACTCGTAAATTACAGCAGAAGGCAGGAGAATTAAGGGGAGGAGGCATGATTCTTTCCACTGTCTTTTTTTCGGCCTTGTTTATTACCCTGTCAGCTTATTTACCTAATAATTCGAGTCTTAATAGCCATGAATTAAAGTGAGGACATTTACTCCGAATTACTTCTAATCCAATGGATTCAGCTAATAATGAACCAACAGTAGATTTTGCTCTTTCATAATCAGGAAATTGGGCAATAATACGTTTACTAGGGGCTGTTTCTGCCCCGTCATTAATTAACTCAGGAGTTTCATAACTATCAGCAATATCCTTGAGAACTGAAACCTTGTCTAAGCAGTTATCATAAAGAAACTCAAAACAAGTTGGATTAGAAAAAAGATAAGCTTCATATTCATGCAATTGGATGTACGGTATAAATCGCCTATCATCAATGTCATCAGCAAAGCTTTTTTCTAAAAAATCTACCCGTTGTAGAGTATTTTGGCGCAGTTTTTCGGATTCATTTAATCCTGGAAACTCAGGAGCGATCGCATACAAATCAATCATCGTTGTAAAGAACACATTAGCTCCTTTCTCTTGTTTAAGAAAACGCAAAATATCATCCTTCATTGGTTCATATTTTCGACCACCACCACGATGAGCTTTACCTTTTTTTCTTGCATGAGCTATAAGAATATTTTTTCTAGAAAAACATCGTATTTGGCAAGGTGTGGTTTCAGGACATTATCGGCAAATGTTTGTTCAGTTTGTCCTTCTGCAAATAAATAGAGTCGTATCATTAGTGTTGATAAACACAACAGCCATTGAGCAAATGTTTGATAGTATTGGCAATTGTTAGCGTACCTTCTTGTGCTGATTTGTTGATTTTTGTTTCCTGATGTCCTGAACCGAACGAGTAAGTGGTTGAGCGGTGAGGTAGGTGTGAACCGTTTCGCGTCCCTGTTTCTTCAGCAAAGATCAAAGTATCACCTGCCGCATGACGTAGACAAATGGTATAGATAATATCCACACTCCCATTGTCAATCTTAAACTCTAGTTGTGCCTCGATTTGCGGTGTTACCTTCGGTCCAAAGTGTAAGAGAGATTGAGCGTAACCGGATATGCCAATATATTGTTGCAATCTTCCGTCCATTCAGGTAAGGTGATAAAATCCCCGACTTCTGAGATAAATCTCCAATTTCTGGACATAATCAATAAAAGAAGTCGGGGATCTGGGTATAAACAAGTGCTATAGCTGAATACTTACCAAACGTTTAAATATCCTGAACAAACTCCGTCAAGAACCTAAAGGCCTTCAAAATATAATTAGCGCAATCTTGAGGAGAACTATTATAAAATGATGGCCAGGCATGAGCTTTATCTTCATCATAATTATTTTGACGATGGGGATGATTTTCTAACCACGCTAACCGCACTGCATGACCGATTAACACATCTAAAACTATATATTCTTCAATTTGCAAGTTCGGGTTATTAGCCACAATTGTAGCCAATTCCATCAGGGCTTCTACATTGACTTGGCGATATTCAGGGGCTTCAATTTTATTTAGTAAATGTTCCACTAATAAAGCAAAATTTCTTTCTCCGGCGGTCATTTCAGAAAGCATAATTTCACTTTCTAAACGATTCCGGCGTTCTAATTTATCCCCAATGACTACACCTTTGCAATGCTGCATTAATAGCCAAACTTGTTTAAAAAAGTCCTTGGGTACACGATTCAATGCGCCCTCTGCTTGACGAAATCTCCGCCAACCATCGGGAGGAACTTCTATTTCTTCACTACTTGGAGGTAACACAACCCAAGCAATATCACTTTCCTTTTGTTTAACGTGCAATGATTCCTGTTGACGTAATAAACTACTCACACCGCTATATCCAGTTAACACTTGACGCAGGCGCATTTTCACTTCAAAAGGTGATAATTGCATTAATTTTTCATAAGCTTCATCTTGAGTAAGAATGAATTCCCTGGCAATTTCGCTAGTAATTAACAGGATTAAATAGCCGACTCTTAATGTAATAAATCCCCGAAATAATTCCGGTTCAGATTTGATTAAAACACCGAGATAAATTAATATTTCTTGGGTTAAAACGCGATCGCGGATATCCTCACGACAGAAGTTATTGATTTTATCCGCAATTTCATTTCCAGACATGGGAACAACCATCAAGGAAGCTTGACTATAAGCCCTACCCACCGCTATTTGCTTACCTTGAACTAAGATACTCGTTATGGCATCTGATAAGCCAATATCCAGCATTTGGCGTAAACCAGCAGCCCGTCTTACCACCGCCCACAGTCCTAAATCTCCAGCTTTAGTATAGACTTCATCGAGTAAATCAGCGACGGTTACAGCATGACTTGGACCTGCATATCCTGTATCAAATTCTAAACCCTTTAACCTGGTTAACGTTTGCAGTAATTCAATTTGCTCATAAATATTTTCTGATGAGCGTAAATGTTTTAATAATAAATCTAAGTTAGTTTCGCATTCCATTTGGAATTCTTGAGTATGTTCCAAACACCAACTTTTTTGTAAATCAGAAGTCAGATAATAACAACGAATTCCCCGATCTGTGACAGATGATGGAGATAATTCTACATTTGACAAAAAATCAATTCTTTGAATTGCTGCTGTTAGCATTAATTGATTGAGTTTTCCTAATTTTACCTTCACTCCATTACAAATACCATCTTTGAGTTCTTGCATTAATTCTAATAATGCTTCTGCACCAGTTTCTAACATCGTCCGAGTAATCATTAAAGTTAATGTCGGACGACCTAAATCAGTCCAATATTTTTGGATATAGGCTAATTCACCTCTAATTTGATCTACTAAAAAGTGATAATCAAGAGTTAAATAAAATTGCTGGGAATCTAGGAATGATGGTAAAAAGACAACTGTTTGATCTCGAATTCTAAAAAATCTCGATATTGTTAAACTTCTCAGTCTTCGCAGAGGACGGCCTGTTAAACCTAATTGATCATTTCTACCAATTTGTGTATAAATTCGGGAAAGTTCTTCAGATTTTCTAATTTGAATTGGTGCTACTTGGGTAGGAGTTTGGGTTTCAATTCCATATACTTCTAACTGAGATTGTAATACCTCATCTTCTGCCACTAAAGCAATTTGCACTAAGGCACTGCGTTTTTTGCCGACGTTTAAATGTCTGCCTAAAGGATCAATATCTCCCAAGGAAATTAAGCCTTCGGATAACATCTGACCAAGATAATATAAACTTTGCGCCCACACTAAAGGAATATTTTCGTTAGGTAATCTTAACTGAGATTGAGGATTTAATTTCTCAGCTTCTATATTTTCTTCGGGAACATAATAGAGTTCTGGTAATAGCAGTAACCCATTCTCTTCCACCAATAATGATTTTAAAAGTTCCTGATATTTTTGAACTTGTCCTGGTTCATTGCGAAATAATCCATCCAGAAGTAAATAAGTGAAAAATAATGGCCATTCACATTCAATATGCTCAAATTCTTTGAGTTCTCCAGGTTCATAATGTAGGCGTTCGGTGTCTTCTAAAACAGTTTGATGTCCATCTCGTAAAAAGCGTTTACAACCATATTTACCTTCCAATTTATGAATAATTTCTTTAAAAGTCCGTTCTCGCAATACTTCATCTTTTACAGCAAAAGCGGGATAACTAATAATACTTAATAATGCCGCATCAACTTCCTTAGAACCTGATTCTCTAGGCAATAATGATTCTAAAGTAATTCTCGCTCTAGCAATTTCATCTGGTAAAACATGAATTACTGATGCTTGACTACCATGAACACCAAATAAATTCAAACCATTCATAGATTCTAAAGCTGCTTTAGCCATTCCCAAGGAACTGGCGTTTAATTCTGCACTACCATGATTAATTTTATTTCCCCGTTCCCAAATGCCAAAATCCGGTGTCCGATAAGCCCGACCAATATAATAAACTAGGTTTTGAACAAAGTTAACTTCATCCAAGGTAAAAATAATTGATAAGCCACTGGCGGTCATTTGTGCCAACATCAATAAAAAGATAGATGTCGCGTCAAGTTGCAAATGTCCCCATTCATCATCACCAACGACAATATCACCTGTGGATGTATTGTATTTGGCGTGAAGTCCATCTAATAAAGATTGTGTATGTTTGAATTTTTCGACTTTATGGGCTTGTCGCATCATGGAAAATAACAAGCCACGCATTAATTTAACAACGCTATGTTCTAATTCATAAGTTCGCCCATCATCATGATCTAATTTGCGATAGGCTAAAGCTAAACCCCAAACCGCCAAAATACTATAAACATTATCTCGCACCCACGCATCCGTATAATCTCCATGAGCAGTGATAGCGGTACTTGCTGGTAATAAACCAGTAATAGGATTTTGACGCGCTAAAATAATTGTCTTGATTTGCTGATAGTAAAAATCTAAGGGAGTTGGGGATGTGGTGGATGTGTTCATTATGGTGATGAGAAAATTTAACTTTGTCGCTATGAGGCTAATAAATAAAAAAGTTGTATAATTTTTCCTCTAGGGGTATATATAAATCATACAGAAATGAATGGTTTTTTGAGTAAGATTAATTAGTAGTATAACATAAGTTTCTGGGGGATAAATCCTCCGTACTGCGTTTATCCCCAGCTTAAAAGACCAATTCAGGAATTTTTAGTTTATTATAACTGTATCAAATATAAAGTGTTTGCCGTTAATGCAGGATGAGTTAAAGTATCGCTATGAGCAGTTAAAGTGCTATTGTGAAGTAAAATCACTGAGTAAAATTTTAGTTAACGGGAATGGCAATACCTTTTACAGACAAAGAAATGAAGAAAGCTTGGGGTGGAAATCTATCTGCTTCTCAGATAAGTCCTCGTACTAATGCCCATCGTTTACTTTTGTTTTATGCTGTTGAATGTGGTTTAAAAGCAGTTTTGATGGCAAGACAGAAAACAAGACGTACTGATTTATGTACAGATATTAATGAATGTAAGCATAATATTAATAAATTATTAAGTAAATTAGGTGCAGGAGGATCTCTGAGCTTACCCCCCCCGAAATATTTATTCAGGAAATATTGGATACACGCAAGAATAAAGAGGAGAGGAAATTAAACCCTGGTCAAATTAATGAACTGTGGCGTTATGGAGGAAAAGTTATTGCTATAGTTAATAAAGATAGAAAAATTGTAGCGAATGATGAAGATATAGAGAATAAACTACTAGAAATATTAAAATGGATTGCAGGAGAACTTGAAAGATTATGAATAAACTCAAATTACTGACATGGCTTGATATTAGAAGAACTATTCGCCTAAAAACTAATTATGGAACTAATTTACCAAATGGTATAGTTAAAATTTACTGTTACTCAGATGCTTTAGAAATATATTTTCGGAATAGAGAGAATGCTGTCATTGCCTTAAAAGAATGGTTCAAAGATTGGTATCAGGAAGAAGAGTCTGTTATTCAGTTTGACCTTGGTAATGAAGAATATCCAGCTTTCAAAACCTGGGCAGAAGAAACACTTCCTCCTGTATCTGATCGGAGAATACCTTTTGCTATAGAACAATTCAATATGGATCAGCAAACTATGAAAATGTTAGAAGACATAGGCGTAATTTATGAAGATACAGTAAAAAAAGAGGAAATAGCTAGGTTTTATATGCCTGAAATTTTCCGAGAAGGGTTAGGTTTTTCAGGCCAAGGTGCGCGACCTAGAATAGTAGCGTTGAAGCGTCGGGTACTAGGAAAAGGAATTTTGTAATTATCTTTTTTTGAATTTATCTTAACTCAACTGATGACGAAACTTACTCACACTAATACTCAACAACACCACAGCAAAACCAAGTAATGCTAAAATATGAATCCACAACACATCTAAACCAACTCCTTTAAGTAAAATACCTCGCACAATTGTGATGTAATGACGTAAAGGATTTAGTAAAGATAGAACTTGGAAAAAAGGAGGCATAGCTTCAATAGGAGAAATTGCCCCAGATGTCTGCACCATTGGTAAATTAATAAAGAAAGATGTGAGTAATACTTGTTGTTGAGAACGGCAAACAGTGGCTAACATAATTCCTAAACTAATTCCTACAAACACATACATACTTGATAGGGAAATAAATAATAAAAAACTGCCCCGAAATGGCAAATTGAAGACCACAATTCCCAAGGTTAAAGCTAATATGACATCCCCCATAAGTAAGAAAACCAAAGGGACAATTTTTGATAATAATATTTGCCAATTTGCCGCCGGAGTCATTAACAATTGTTCCAAAGTTCCTGTATCTTTCTCTCGCACAACAGTGACAGCAGAAACTAATGTACCAATTAATGTTAAAACTAAACCCATGACTCCTGGTACAAAAAACCAACTACTTGTAAGTCCAGGATTATACAAAAATACTACTTGAGATGATAGGGGAGGACTTCGTTTACCTGATTCCAAACTCAGATTATATTGCTGAACAATTTGATTCATATAGTTAGCAGCAATGCCGGCTGTATTGGCATTTACTCCATCAATAAAAACTTGAATTTCTGCGGTTTTTTGTGCCAATTTACGCGGAAAATCAGGGGGAATTATCACACCTACATCTAATTTTCCTTCTTCTACTTGTTGACTTAAATCTTTTTCGCTAGTTGGTACTGATTCTAAGGTAAAAATACGATTGGAAGTCATTGCCGAAATTAGTTCTCGACTATCAGCCACATTAGCATAATCAATGACACCTAATTTCAAATTGTGGACATCAGGATTAAGTGCAAATCCATACAGCAATAATTGTACCGTTGGCGGAACTATCAACAAAACAATTAATTGTCTATTTCGTAAAATTTGATTAATTTCTTTCCGCACTAATGCCCAAAATGGATTATCAAATAATTGCAGAATAAATTTCATAAAGTAGGGAATAGTCGAATAAATAACAACGAACGACTGACTAATGACTAATTTGCATTTTACTTAAAATTCTCCGGGAGACATTAAAAAATATCAAACCTAAAATTGTCAGCATGAGGAAATCAAACCAAACTCCTGGCCACCCTGTACCACGCAGAAAAGCATCACGAGTAATATCAATATAATAACGGGCAGGAACTACGTTAGGTACAAGTGAAAGGGGAAAAGGAATATTATTGAGAGGATAAATAAAACCAGACAATAATAAAGAGGTAATAAACCCAACTAAAGAAATGATTTGTACGGCGGAATTTTGGTTATTGCTACGTACCCCTACTAATAAACCAAACATGACACTATCTATCAAAAATATGAGAGTTCCTAATAATAAAGTAATGGGATTGCTTGCCAAGCTTAATTTGAAAATGATTGTTCCTAATCCTATCACAACTAATGCTTCTGTAATGGCAATTAATAAATAAGCCATTCCTTTACCTAATAACAATTCTGTAGCACTAATACTAGAAGCATAAACTTGTAAAATCGTCCCTTTTTCTTTTTCTCTTACCATTGCTATTGCTGTGAGTAAAGAGGGAAAAATCCATAAAATTACTCCATACACTCCAGGAACAATATATAGAGATTCTAATCTACCAGGATTAAACCATAAACGGATTCTAGCTGTAATAGTTTTATTACTTGGTAAAAGTTTTTCTTCCTGCATAAAGAAGTTAGTAACTCTTTGAATACTGCCTCTAATTACACGGGCATTATTAACATCTGTAGCATCAATTAAAACTTGTAATGTAGTAGGTTTATTAGCTTGAATATCTCGACTAAATTGGGGAGGAATAATTACCGCTACTTTGGCAATACCTCTATCAATAGCATCTCGCGCTGGGTTTCCTCCTAACCATTCTTTAGGAATAAATTGATTTGTGGCATACAATTTTTCAATATAGCTATTACTCAAGTTTGTATGGTCAAAATCTTGGACGACTAGGGGAATATTTTGACTTTCTAATCTGGTGGCAAAACCAAAAATTAATAATGTCATAAAGGGCAATAAAAAGGCTAATGCTAATGTCAATTTATCACGTTTAAATTGAGATAGTTCTTTAATACATTGGGAAATAATTCTTTTCATTTTTTTAACGAACCGCAGAGACGCAGAGGGCGCAGAGGTCAAGAAAGAAGAGATATTTACATCTTATACCAATTTGAGATGAGGTTGTACATAAATAAAATTGATCACATTATCTGCATTCTATCTGTGTTTATCTACGGTCAATTATGATTAGAATGTTTGTTGGGTTTCTCTCTATTCAACCCAACCTAAGAAATTTGTATCACTTTTCACTAACTCTCTGCACTATCCCAATAAAGGCATCTTCTAAGGAAAAAGGAATAGGACGAAGAGATTCAACTGTAAAGTTGGCTGATTTTAAAATTTGTATTACTTGGGGAATTTCTGTTTCTGGGTTGTCAAGAACTATATGTAAACTATTGGCAAAAATAGAAACTCTCCAAGAATCAAATTGTTGTTTTAATAGTTTGGAAGCTGTTTGATTTTGATTTTGATTCACAATTATTTCTATTAGTTTTCCAGGTTGGGAAGCTTTGATATAACTGGGTGAACCTTCCGCAGCTATTTCTCCTGCTACCATAAAACTCATTCTATTACATTGTTCTGCTTCTTCTAAATAATGGGTTGTAACTAAAATTGCTGTACCATTTCGCGCAAAATCATTAATTAGTTTCCAAAATTGCCGACGCGCTAAAGGGTCTACTCCTGATGTGGGTTCATCTAAAAATAAAATATCCGGTTCGTGCATGACTGAAGCACCAAAAGCTACTCTTTGTTTCCATCCTCCTGGTAATTGTCCTGTTAGCATATTTTCTCGTCCTTCTAACCCACAGGTGGATATTACCCAATCAATTTTTTCTCTTCTCAGTTTACGGGGGACGCTGTAAACACCGCTATAAAATTCTAGGTTTTGCAGAATTGTTAAATCGTCATAAAGGGTAAATTTTTGACTCATATAACCAATACGTTTTCTTAATTCTGCACTTCGTAAATTTCCTGTTTCTCCACCTAAATAAATTTCTCCATCACTAGCTGGTAATAAGCCACATAACATTTTAATTGTGGTGGTTTTTCCTGCACCATTTGCACCTAAAAGTCCAAATATTTCTCCATAACGTACTTCAATATTAACACTTTTAACTGCCTGAAATTTACCAAAGATACGATTGAGATTATTTGCATAAATAGCAATTTCAGCAGATGGTGATTGGTAATTGGTAATTGGTAATGGAGAAGGATTTTTTTCTCTATTAATATTCTCATCTATTTCTTGACTTTTATTACCCCCACGATAACGGGGAAATTGTAAAAATTGTGGTGTTGAACCCTGTTGTCGCAAACGGGTAACAAAAACGTTTTCTAAAGTGGGTTCATTATGTTCAATATGGGGATGATATTCTTTTAGTAATTCATTTACTTGATTTTCACCTATAGCAATATCTTTAACTAAGACATCCAAGCGATCGCCAAAAGTTTGCACATCAGCTATATTTATATGTAAATTCTGCAAGAGAATTTTCTCGCTGGTTTCCAAATTTGTAGTTTTTACCTCTAAACGATGTAGTCCTAAATTAACACGTAATGAGGCTGGAGTACCAATTTCATGAATTTCACCACTATACATTAACGCCACCCGATGACATCTTTCTGCCTCATCTAAATAGGGCGTAGCGACTACAATTGTCATCCCTTCGGCGGATAATTCTGCTAACACATCCCAAAATTCTCGCCGAGAAACTGGGTCAACTCCCGTGGTCGGTTCATCTAATAATAAAACTTCCGGTTGGGAAACCAAAGCACAACATAAAGCCAGCTTTTGTTTCATTCCTCCTGATAATTCACCCGCCAAGCGTGAACCAAACCGTTCTAAACTCATTAATGTGAGATATTTATGACTGCGTTCCCATAACAAATCATCATCAACTTGTCGTAAACCTCCCGCATAACGCAAATTTTCATCAATACTCAAATCTAAATATAAAGAAAATTGTTGTGTTAAATATCCCGTCATTAAACGCCCATCTCTAGCAGGTTGACCAAATACCAAAACTTCCCCCGCAGTCGCTTCCATCACCCCACCTAAAATGTGAAAAGTGCTAGTTTTACCAGCACCATCAGGACCAATTAACCCAAACATTTCACCCTTATTAACAGTAAAATTAATTCCCTTAACTGCGGCTAACTTACCATAATTTTGATATAAATTACTAACCTGAATAGCCTCTATTTGGTGATTGGTGATTGGTAATTGGTAATTAGTCATTATTAATTGCCCATGAATTACACAAAAATTATATTAAACCCTCATTCCTCCCTATCCTCTGCAGTTCGGTTCTCTTAAAACCTAATTTTTCGCGTGTAATTTAATTTCCGCATCTGCCGGCATACCAATTTTAGCGCAGGGTAAATTTGATTCCTGATAGGGATTTTCAGGATTAAAACAGCCTTGAGGATTTTCCACTTGAATACGAACTCCTATTACTTGTCTTACTCGATCTTTTTGGAAATAAATATTTTCTGGAGTAAAAGAAGCTTGAGGATCAATAGAAATTACTTTACCATTTAGTGGTTTTTGCAGTGCAGAATCAATAAAAATATTAGCAGTTTGTCCTATTCTGACTTTACCAATATCACCTTCAGGAATAAAACCACGCAGATATATATTTTTTGGATCAACTATGGTTAAAATTTTAGTTTGATTATTCACTATTGCACCAGGTTCAACACTGCGGGCAGTAACAACTCCATCTAATGGACTAATAACATTTAAATCTTTTTTCGAGTCTTCTATTTGGGTGAGAATTTGCTGTTTTGATGCTAAAGCATCTCTGAATCTACCATGAGCCGATCGCACTTTCGCCTGAGTAGATTTGAGTTGAGCAAAACTTTGGTCTTTTTTTCTATTTAAAGCCTCTAATTGCGCGTTGCGAATGTTAGGATTAAAGCCTGTTGTTTTGGCTTGGGTTAATGCCCCTTGAATTGAGTTTAATTGTTCTTTTCCGGCATTCACGGCTGCTTTGCGGGCTTCTAGGGTAGCTATAGCTGTATCTAATGTGGTTTGTGCTTGGTCAAATTGTTGTTGATTAATAGCACCTTCTTTGATAAGTTGGTTATAGCGATCGCGATTAATTTTCGCTAATTTCACTTCTGCCTGTACTTGCTTAACTTGGGCTTGTGCTTGAAATAACTGTGCTTTAGCCGCAGCCACATTAGATAATGCCTGTTGAATTCGTCCTTGGGTATCCCCTTCGGACTGTTGTAAATTCAGTTTGGCTTCACTAATTTGACTATTAATTTGTTCAAGTTGACTTTGCGCCGTATCTACATCTGCAAGTGCCTGTTGTTCATCTGATCGTGCAGATGTTACCCGTGCTTCAGATCCTCTTAATTGTTCTTGTAACAGTTGATCATTACTATCATCTAATTTAATTAATTCTTGTCCTTTTTTGACTTCCGCACCTTCTCTGACAACAATTGATTCAATTCTACCTGAGCGCTTTACACCAATTTCTGTTTCGTAACCCTCAATTCTGCCACTGAGTTTCAGTATATCTGCTGTACCTTGTGGTTTGTTTTGCCACACTGCATACACAATACCACCGCCGACAACTAACAAAGCCAACAACAAAGGAACTGGTTTCTTACCCTTCTGCTGTTTAAATGGTGATACAGGAACATTAGTAAAACTGTCTGGAGTTGACGCAGTTTGAGACATAGTAGCACCCTAGATGATCCAAGTTTATCTTCAAACTAGACTGTCTACTGTAATATTACAAGAAATTTGCAAAAAAATTTACTTTTATGCAATTCTCCCTAGCCTCGTAACTATCTGTAATGCAACCATAGTGATTATAACTATTATTTTGCAAATCATCTATACCAGTGATGATCAAGTATACATTAATTTAACATTTTTGTAACAAACAAAAATCTCTGTATTCCTTATCTGTAAACCTGAAAATCTCAAGCAAGTAGGGGTTTAGCACTGCTAAACCCCTACATTTATACTCAGAATGGGGATATTGTTTCAGTAGAAAACCCCATCTATCCTGTGAACCTAATTTTTAATTACTAGGGTTAGCAGAAGGTTCACGGTGGGCAATTTTTAACTTGGGTTTAGGACTACCGCTAATGCGTCTGTCATCGTTGCCTTTGCCTTCTTTAGACCAAGAAGAACGGCCACCGCGACCACCACCAGAACTGCGTTCACGGTCTGAACCATCACCACGTTTGTTAATTCTGGGTTTGGGAGTTGGGCTTTCGTCAACGGGTAAGTCTACACCAGATAATAACCAAGCGGGACGGGTTTGATCGTAGGCGATTTGTAATGCAGCGGCAGCGATCGCATGAGCATCATATTGTTCAATCATTTCGCTGATAATAGGCAAGAAGGAAGCTAACCGTTCACCAGCTAAAGCTTCTGCCACTTGTCCTTTTAACTTCTGAATATGTTGCGCTTCAATCTGTGCCTTAGTAGGAATAGACAGAATCTGCCAAGTTTGACGGTTATGGCGTTCAAATGCCTGTTGTTTGCGACGTTCAAAGGATTGAACTAAAGAAATTGCAGTTCCTTCCTTTCCTGCCCGACCTGTCCGCCCAATGCGGTGAACATAAGTTTCGACGCTATCAGGTAAATCAAAATTGATCACATGAGAAAGTTGATCAACATCTAAACCTCTAGCTGCAATATCAGTCGCTACTACCCAGCGTACTTGACGGTTACGGAAGCGAGTTAATAAACGTTCCCGGGCTTGTTGGGACAAATCACCATGATATTCGTCTACACTGTGGCCAGCAGATTGCAATTGACTGGTTAATTCTGCGGCGGTACGACGGGTGCGAACAAAGATTAAAGCTGTTTCCGGATCTTCCATTTCCAAAATTGGCTGTAAAGCTTTTGCTTTTGTCCAATGACGGGGAATGATGTAAGCAACTTGATTAATTTTATTCGGTGTGGCTTTGGGTTGTTCAACGGTAACAGTTACCGGTGAATTCAAAAACTTATTCACCAACATCCGAATTGATGGTGGCATGGTTGCAGAAAATAATGCTGTTTGTCTTTCTTCTGGCGCTTGAGAAAGAATTCTTTCCACATCATCAATGAAGCCCATGCTTAACATTTCATCAGCTTCATCTAATACAAACCATCTCACTTGATCCAGTTTCAAATTACCACGATCTAGTAAGTCTATGACCCTTCCTGGTGTACCAACAACGATTTGCGCTCCCCGTCGCAGCTGCATAATTTGGCGATCAATTGATTGACCACCATAAATGGCCGCTGCTTTCAAGTAACTATTACCAATAAATTGGGAAATAGCCGCATGAACTTGAATTGCTAACTCACGGGTAGGCGTTAAAACAATTGCTTGAACAGCTTTTTGGTTAGGATCTAACCGTTCTAACATGGGTAGAGAAAAAGCTGCTGTTTTACCTGTTCCTGTTTGGGATTGACCGACTACATCCCGACCATTTAATAGTTGAGGAATCGCTTGGGTTTGAATATTTGTAGGGGCAGAAAAACCCATACTTTCTAACAGTTCAGCACGTTCTTGGGAAAGGCCTAATTCTTGAAATGATAAACTCATTAACGCTCCTAGATTTTATTGTGAATTTTGGACTTGTAACCCGATACTTATTTGTAAATTAAGTCTTATACAACAGTAGATAGGAGAGGGGAAGATAATCTATCACTATTGACAACTTCACCATAGAGGTCATAGGCATCGGCACTTTGAATCGCTACTTTGACGATGGTTCCTAGCCTAGCCTGTCCTTTAACATAGACTTGACCATCTACTTCAGGAGAAAATCTGCCAGAACGGCCGATTAGTTCGCCCCCTGAAAAAATTGAATCGGGATTTTCTTGTTCAATCAGGACATCAACTATTTTGCCAACTTCCTGTTGATTTTTCTGGAAAGAAATTGGTTGTTGTAATTCCATTAGTTGATCACGGCGTGCCGTCATCACTTCTGCCGGAACTTGATCGGGGAGATCGTAGGCAGGTGTCCCCTCTTCCTCTGAAAAGGTAAAGACACCAACATGATCAAATTTATGTCGTTCGGTAAACTCTAATAAATGCTGAAAATGCTCCTGTGTCTCTCCAGGAAAACCAACTATAAACGTTGTTCTTAGCACTGCTGACGGTAGTGCGGTTTTGATCCGTTCCATAATCCCATCATTCACCCGTCCTTGCCAGGGACGGTTCATGGCGCGGAGAATATCTGGATGGGAATGCTGTAAGGGCAAATCTAAATATGGCAAACAGTTGGGGGTTTCTTGGATGGCCGCAATCACATCCGGTGTCAGTCCGGTGGGATAGGCGTAGTGCATCCTAATCCAAGGTATATCTACTTTACCTAAAGCTCGCAGTAATTCAGCTAACTTTGGTTTTCCATAAATATCTAAGCCGTAATTGGTGGTGATTTGGGAAATGAGAATTATTTCTTTGACACCTTGACTTACCAGTTGTTCGGCTTCGGCAACTATTGATTCAATGGTACGCGATCGCTGGTTTCCTCGCAAATGGGGGATAATGCAAAATGCACACCGATAATCACAACCCTCTGCCACCCGCAGGTAAGCTACTCCTTCGGTGGTTGTTCGATAGCGTGGTATGGTCTCATCGGCGATATAAGTGGGTTCGGCAGTAATTTCTTTAACTCTCTCTCCCCGCTCGGCTCGCTCGATGACATTAACGATTTTTTGATAATCTCCTGTTCCTACTACGGCCACGGCTTCTGGCAACTCTTCCAATAATTGTTCTTGAAAGTGTTGTGCCATACAGCCAGTAATGACGATTTTCTTATTTGCTTCTGCCAGTTCTACCAGGGTTCTAACTGATTCCTGTCTTGCTGCTTCAATAAAACTACAGGTGTTAACAATTACGTAATCTGCTAATTCTTCATTGCTGTCTACACCATAGCCAGCATCCACTAGCAGCCCTAGCATATGTTCTGTATCTATTCGATTTTTCTCGCAGCCCAGGTGAGAAATGGCAATTGTTGGCTTTTCACCCATATTTTGACTAAATTTTCCGTTTTTTCCTTGTTAATTAACATTCAATTGTTGGATGGGGAATAAACAAAAACAGAATAATGTAGCTAGATCAAGTACAAAACTGTCCACAAAAACCAAGGATCAAAAGGGTTTTACTCCTGACTCCTGCTGTAATTCCCACCCAATTACCCGTTACTAATTACCAGCATTAAGCTACATAACTAGCAACTTTATCAGTAAACAGGAACATACAACCATCATCTATTTTCTAAATAGAGGCTGTGGGATGATACTTTTACTAATTTGTTTCCCAGGGCAATCTTGAGTGTCTTTGGGTAAGTTGGACACTCGTAATATTTTTTAACAATTCGCTTATAGGTATTTTATATTACCGCAGCGTGGGCGTTGTTAATCTACCCATCGGGAAGCCGACCAAGAGGTCTGTTGTGAGAAGCCGCTACCTCGATGGGAAATCGCAATGGCGACCACGCCTACTCAGCAGTAATGACGACCCGGAATTTATGAATTAAATACCGGGAAACTGACTGGCATCTTCACAAGTGGCAAACTCCTCTTGTAATCAATTCCTATCTTAACATATCTTATGAAAGGTTTACACCTAATTTCCATCTTTAGCAAGAGGCAGTAATTTGACGATGAAAAAGGAGGGGGCAGGGGAGCAGTAGGGGCGAACGGCCGTTCGCCCGTACAACCGTCAACTGTCACCTATTCCCTATTTTCTGTTCCCTAAAGCAACTTATTTTATTAGTATAAAAAGGCGGAAGGCTCTCAATCCTAGAGAATGTAGATTTTCTATGGGATTTTAGCTAATGCTTGATGAATCTCCCCCCTGTGGAGAGTGGAAATAGGTAAGCACTCTCAATTGTGCCAAGTAAATTAAAAACGTGGACTTACATCAGTTATTTAAAACCCGAACACCAATTATTGGCGTAGTACATCTGCTACCGCTTCCTACTTCAGCCCGTTGGGGAGGCAGCCTCAAAGCAGTGATTGATCGCGCCGAACAAGAAGCCACAGCCCTTGCCAGTGGAGGGATAGATGGGATTATTGTGGAAAATTTTTTCGATGCCCCATTTACCAAAAATCAAGTTGATCCAGCAGTTGTGAGTGCCATGACTGTGGTTGTCCAACGTATCCAAAATTTAGTGACTGTGCCTGTAGGATTAAATGTGTTACGCAATGATGGCAGAAGTGCGATCGCTATTGCTAGTTGTGTAAAGGCACAGTTTGTAAGAATTAATGTTCTCACAGGTGTGATGGCAACTGATCAAGGATTAATTGAAGGGGAAGCTCATCAATTATTACGCTATCGTCGGGAATTAGGATCTGATGTGAAAATTTTTGCTGATGTCTTAGTTAAACACGCCCGTCCTTTGAGTTCTCCTAATCTCACGGTTGCTGTTAAGGACACTATTCAAAGAGGTTTGGCTGATGCGGTAATTTTATCTGGCTGGGCTACTGGTAGTCCTCCAGACCAGGAAGATTTAGAACTAGCTAGTGCTGCGGCGAATGGGACTCCTGTTTTTATTGGTAGTGGCGCGAGTTGGGAAAATGTGGGTACTTTGTTACAAGCCGCAGATGGTGTGATTGTTTCTAGTTCTCTCAAACGTCATGGTCAAATTCAGCAACCAATAGATCCAATTCGCGTCAGTCAATTTGTGGAAGCCGCTCGCAGACCTCTATTGTCTAAACTATGATGCTTTTGATTTTCTTGATTTAGATGATTGGCCGATTTCTGCACTAATTACCAATTACCAATCACCAGTTACCCATTACCCATTACTAATATTATGATTCGTCGTCGTTCTACTCCTGGGATTCATAAATGGTCGCGTCCGGCGATTGGAGCGATCGCTGGATTAGGTATCCTGAATACAGGTTATCTCACTTTTGAAAAGCTCACAGGGGGCAGTCCACTTTGCACTACACCAGAAAAAGTTAAAAGTTGTGCTGATGTACTTTCTAGTCCTTGGGGTACAGTTTTTGGCCAACCCTTAGCATTGTTTGGTTTGTTGGCATATATCGGTATGTTCATCTTAGCTTTAGCCCCCTTGGCATTAAACTCTGTGGAAGGGGACAAAAACCGGAAGCAAATAGAAAACTTGAGTTGGTGGTTGCTTTTAGTTGGGGCGATCGCTATGACAGTTTTTAGTGGATATTTAATGTATATCCTGGCATTTCAACTCAAGGCTCTATGTTGGTACTGTATCGCTTCGGCTTTATTTGCTTTGAGTATGTTAACCCTCACCCTGCTAGGACGTGACTGGGAAGATATCGGGCAAATATTTTTTATTGCCGTGATTGTCGTTATGGTAACGCTCATTGGTACTTTAGGGGTTTATTCTGGCATTAATTCCGATGGTACCATCGGATCTACCGGTAAACCACAACAGATTACCGCTTTTACCCCCCAAGAACAGCCTAACCCTGAGTTTGGATGGGAAATAACCACTACTTCTGGAGAAGCAGAAATAGCCCTAGCGCAACATCTTGTAAAAGCTGGTGCTAAGGAGTATGTAGCCTATTGGTGTCCCCACTGCCATGAACAGAAGCTACTCTTTGGTAAAGAAGCCTATAAAATCATTAGTGACAATGTTGGGGTAGAGTGCGCTAGTGATAGTCCCAAAGGTAAACCAGAATTATGTACAGCGGCCAATATTCAAGGTTTCCCGACTTGGATTATTAATGGTAAAAGTTATAGCGGTGTGCAAAACCTCGATGAATTAGCAAAAATTACAGGTTACACTGGCCCAAAAAACTTTAAATATTTCCGCTAGAAATAAGACTAGATCCAAAAAATCATTAATTAACCATCGAGAGTAGGGGTTTAGCAATGCTAAACCCTAGTGGCCTGCCAAATTTATATTTATGGATGAGTCTACACTTAATATCCTCCCCTTATGGCAAAGAATATTAATTTAATTTTTGTAGGGTGGGTTGTAGCTTGCTTCCCGAAGGGTACGTAGACCAAACCGAACATTGGCGGTAGGATAGTAAGAGTTGTTGGGTTTCCTTGGGTCAACCCAACCTACGATAAAGCGTTCCTTCCCTATGTCAACTTTCCTATGGTCAATTCTTAATGATGATCTACCGAACTACAGTAACTACAAGTTTAGCCGTTATCATTGCTGCTGCTTTCCCACTGAAAGCCTTAGCCGAAAATCTTAATATAGACTTTACAGGTACGATACCATCTGTTGTCAAGATTAACAGGAGCAGTCGTCTTCTTGTTGAGAACACCTTTGATCAATTTCAAAGTGATAATGCTACACCAGCAGTATTAAACATTACTAACACTATTGGCATAACCTTGAGCATTACTAATATCACTGATAACGGTACCCTGAAATACTACAAAAACACAGGCACAGCCACCAACCCCAGCTACACAGAACAAACAGGAACAGCCAACCCCTTCAATGGCATTGATGTGGGGTCTAACAGCATCCCCACCTTTGCCGATATAGACGGGGATGGAGACCTGGATGCGGTGGTGGGAGAAGAGGGCGGTACCCTGAAATACTACCAGGCTAACTTTAACCAAACTCCTACCAACTTAACACTCTCCAGCACCACAGTGGCGGAAAACCAAGTTAGTGGTACAGTAATTGGTAATCTAACCACTACGGACCCAGATACAGGAAACACCTTTACCTATAGTTTAGTAACAGGTACAGGTGCAACGGATAATAGTTTATTTACCATTACTGGAAATCAACTCCAAACCAATGCTGCATTTGACTTTGAAACCAAAAACAGTTACAGCATTAGAGTCAAAACCACAGACCAAGGTGGGTTATCCTTTGAGAAGGAATTAACCATTGGTGTCACCAACGTTAACGAAGCCCCAGTTATTACCAGCGCGGCCACCGCCACCTTTGCCGAAAACGGTAGAGGCACAGTTTACACCGTCACCGCCACCGACGTAGATGCATCTACAACCCTCACCTACAGTTTATCTGGTACTGATGCCAACCTCTTTAACATCACTAACGGCGTTGTCACCTTCAAAACCGCTCCCAACTTTGAAGCACCTACCGACAACGGTGCAAACAACGTTTATAACATTAACGTCATTGCTAGTGATGGTTCATTAACCACCACACAAGCCGTAGCTATTAGTGTAACTAATGTTGATGACGTTGAATCCTCCAGCAGCTACAGATTAAACCCCAGCCAACTAGACCTGACTTTAACAGGAAACGGGAACATTAACGGCACTGGAAACAGCCTCAATAATGCCCTTTTTGGTAACAGTGGTAATAATCTTCTCGATGGTGGTGCGGGTGCTGATAGTCTTTTTGGTAATGCCGGTGATGATATTTTGATGGGTGGTGTTGGTGCTGACACCATGACCGGGGGAACTGGTAATGATTGGTACTGGACAGATAATGCTGGTGACAGTGTGATAGAATTTGCTAGTGAAGGTACAGATAAAGTTTTCACCACTATCAATTACACACTCACTGACAATGTAGAAGACCTAGCTTTACAAGAAATAGCCTCCAGTATTAATGGTACAGGTAATAGCCTGAATAATACCATTACAGATAATAGCAAAGATAACATTCTCAATGGTGCTGCTGGTAATGATATTATCAGAGCTTCTGGAGGTAATGATACCTTAATTGGTGGACTAGGTACGGATATCTTAACAGGAGGTTTAGGTAATGATAGGTTTGTTTATACCAACTTAACCCATTCCTTGTTAGCTGGAATTGATATCATCAAGGATTTTAATAATGCTACAGAGACTGACCGTTTTGTAGTTAGCACTGCCCGGTCTGTGTTTAATAATGTGGGTGTAGTTAGCTCACTCAATGCCTCTGCCATTGGTAACGCATTAACTACTAGTAATTTTAGTGCTGATGCGGCTGCATTATTTACCATAGGGTCAAAAATATATGTAGCTATTAATGATAGCACTGCTGGTTTTAATGCTGACAGTGATGCCATTGTGGATATTACGGGATACAAGGGTACTTTATCTACCAGTAGCTTTGTGACTGAGGCTGTTTAAGTCTGGTATCGGTAATATTGCAACAGTCAGATACCCGACTTCTCTAAGAAGTGGGGTATCTTGTTGGTAAACAAGTCCCTTCTCCTTCACAAGGGGGTAAAATAGTAAAATGGCAGACGCTGCTGTTATTGTCTATAAAACAACTATCACTAAAATATATGACAACCAACCCACCAATTCTCACTTATACTCTCGAAGAAATATTATCTCGTTTGGATCAAAAGATAGAGAAGCAATTTACCGAAGTCAACCAAAAAATGGATCGGCAATTTGCTGAAGTTAATCAAAAACTAGAAATTATTGATAATAGACTAAATAAACTGGAAATCGGCCAAGCAGAACTATCAGGGGAAATTAAAACCCTAGATGGAAAACTATCAGGGGAAATTAAAACCCTAGAGGAAAAACTATCAGGGGAAATTAAAACCCTAGAAGAAAAAGTTATTGGTATTGATAAAAGACTAGATAACCAAGAATTTATTAATCGCGGAGTTCTAGTAGCAGTGATTATAGCCCTAATTAGTGGAGTAGTCAAACTATTCGGTTTCTTTCCCACTGGGAAAATTTGAAAATTATCATTAGACATCTAGTGGTAATTAAATGTGCATAACCACCAAACCCTTGTAGGGACTATTCATGAATTGTCACTACGATAATTTTCATTCCTATGTCTATTGTATATAAAACTCAGTCTTGATTGTTGGAAATATGAAAAGAAAAATTGCGAAAATTCTGCCCTTATTCTGTTGGTTTACCCTGGGTTTTACTCCTATAGTAGCCTACGGTCAATTATCTGTTTCTCCTTTAACAATTCAACGTCAAGCAGAATCAGGACAAGCTAGGGGAGTGATTACTATTTCTAATAATTCTAATAAACCCTATCGAGCTAGAGTTTCCTTGTCACCCTTCACTTATAATCGGGGAGGACTGCAAATTTTAAAAAATAGTCCCAATGACTTAACACCCTATTTAACGTTTTCTCCCCGTGAATTAGTCATCACACCGGGACAACAGCGTTCAATTCGTTTTAATGCCAGGTTACTTCCTAGTTCACCCCGGGGAGAATATAGAGCTATGTTCTCTGTAGAAGAACTTGAGGATAATAGTTCTAATTCAGGTGCTAATGCAGGAAATCAGATTTCTATTGCTGTTAATATAGCAGTAACTATATATGTAATTAATGGGGATTTTGTTCCCAAATTGGGAGTAGAAAAAGCATTTTACGATGGAAATAAAAAGCAGATTATATTATTAGTTAATAATACAGGTGAAGCCACAACCCGCGCTAAAACTGAGTGGAATTTAAGTCAAGATGGAAAAATTGTTAATTCTGGTAAAGTAGAAGAAACTACTATTATTGCTAAAGGTGAAAGGTATATTCAAATATCCTATCCCCCCCAAGGAAAAACCCTGACACCTGGTAATTACCAACTGTCAGGAAAACTATATTGTAATGCTAAAAAGGCGGAAACTTTACCCTTTAATGTTAATTTCACTGTGTCCCCAACAGATATCAAAAAATAACTCCTGAAAAACTGCTACTTCTGTAATTTTTGTGTTCCCTGATTTCTTACTTCCTAATTCCTATCAACAACCTGCTTTAACTTCATCTGAACAGATTGTTAATCATGTTATTAATGAAGTTAAAGTTCTCTCATATTCCCCAAAAGGAGAAGGTAATCAAACACCAACTTTTAGTTCTTCTATGACAAGACCTACGCAAAACATAACGCAAGTAGGGGTAATTCATGAATTACCCCTACAGGAGAATAAGAGTTTGAGCTACATCTTGTATAAGTCCTATACACCTCAAAATTATATTAATAATTTAACTAATAAAATTAGTCAATCTCCTGATTCTCCTAAGCAAAAAACAGAGGAAAAATCACCCCAATTTGTTGTATTACCAGTAGGAATTAATATTGGTAAGCGCAATATTTTAGAATCTTCTTTTGTCAGAGGTTATGAAGATGGAGAAAAAGCCGTTAATTTTGCAGATTGGTTGGTGATATTTAAAGATGTAACTACGGCATTAAATTTAACTGTCACTAATTTACCCGATGGACAAATAGAATTAAGAGGAACTGGTTTAATTAAACGCATTAACCCCAAACAATTAACCACAGATCCCGAATTAGGGGAATTAATATCTATTGCTAAAATTGAGGAATTATTAGGGGTTAAAACTCAATTTGATATTGCGGCCTATTCTATTATACTTGATCCTCCTTGGTTAAATTTGCAAGGTAAAAAAAGTCGTATTTTAGAACCTCCAGTGATATTAGAAGGTTTACCCCTTATTAAATCTCCTAACTTCACTTTTTCAACTATAGGACAACAAATTAATATTAATGGTAGTGAAAACCGTAATCAATTAACTACTCAAGGAAATTTAACAACCATTGGGACAATCTTAGGAGGAAGTTGGTTTTTAAAAATTAATCAACCAGATTTACTGGATAATACCACTTGGCAAATTCAAGAAGCAAAATATTTTAAACCTGGGGATTTTAATGATTATATTATAGGTTCTCAACCTACCTTTTGGCAAGGTCAAGGTAGGGGAGATTATTGGGGGTTTACTACTATTAAAAGATTTGGATTTAAACCAGATAATCTTAATGGTAGTACCTATTCTCCTTCTCAACGTTTACAAAGTAATACTATTAATCGGATTATTGAAGGAGCAGCAGCACCAGGGACTTTAGTACAATTAGTTTCTGGTGCTGATAATACCATTTGGTCACAGGTATTAGTTGATTCCTTAGGAGTTTATCGGTTTGATAATATTCCTATTACCAATAATGGGAGAGATTATCGAGTTTTATTATATGCAAATGGACAATTAGCAAGTACCCCTGTGGAACAAAAACCGATATTTCTCAATCTTCCTGGACAGTTAACTAAAGGTACATCCAGTTTAATTGTATCCAGTGGTTTAAGTAGACAAACAAGAAGTCATGAATTATTTGGTGATTTAACTGATATTCGTGGAGGAGTTGGTTATCGTTATGGTGTTTCTGATTCGTTAACTTTGGGTGCAGCAATAGTTTATGATAGAGATTTATTAGGATTATTTGATGTATTTCTTCAACCTAAAAATTTTCCTTTGAAATTAGCCGTATCAGCTTTACAAACACCAGAAAAATTCAAATACAATGCTAATATTTATTTTATTCCTTCTCCTCAATTAAATCTGAATTTATCCAGCAATGAACTATTTCAAAGTTTTAATTTTAATTGGAATATAGCTAGAGGTTTAAATATTACCAGTAGTGGTAATAATTTAAGCAATATTATTAATGTGGGTTTTAATCTTAATCAAAACATTGGTAATATATCAACTTATTCAAGTTTAAAAATTGACAATAAAGGACAATTAGATTTATTCTCTAACGCTCGTTGGCGTAAACTTAATTTATCAACTAGATCAAGTTCTACTGGTATGGAATTACAGCTAGGTTACAATGGTTCTATTTTCAATTTACCCGGAGATGAATCTTTAAACTTAGGTTATGAAACTAACAATTCTAGTAATAAAGCTAATGATTTATTAACGTTAAAATTGCACTATAAATCACCCTATCGTCAAAGTAATAAACGTTCTATTTGGGATTTTGATATAGGTTATGGTATTAGTTATCAAGGTAGTGGCTTTTTAGCTTCTGTTACTACTTTTATTATTCCTGGTTTGTCTTTACGTTTACGTTATGATGGTGTTTCTTTAACTTCTGATACTGCTTCTTATCGGATTGAAATTGGTTCAGCAGTTAATATCAGTCCTAAAATTAGTCCAGGAGATACTCAATTTGAAAGTTTACGCAGTCAAGGAGGAATTTTTATGCAACCATTTTTAGATAAGAATAATAATGGTATGAGAGATCATAATGAAGAGATTTATACTCAAGATGTTGAATTATTATTCATGCTGAATAATAAAAAGCTCAATCTTAACAATTCAAATATTACAAAACAAGGTGTATTTGTCAGACTAGAACCTGGTATTTATCGTCTTGATTTAGATCCTGTTGGTTATCCTCTCGATTATAAACCTACTCAAGTTTCTTCTGCAATAGATGTAGTTCCAGGTAGTTATACAAATGTTTCTATACCCTTTATTGCTTCCCACACTTTAGCAGGAACTGTGACAGATTCTCAAAGAAAAACTATAGATGGGGCTAAAGTTGAAGCGATTAATCCTAATACTAAATCATCAGTTTTTTCTATTACTAATCGTGCGGGTATTTTCTATTTGGAACAATTACCATTAGGAACATATAAGTTAACCGTTAATGGTAAACCTGCTGAACCTGATACAATTACAATTACATCCGATGATCCAACTTTAAAGGAATTAAATTTAAAATTACCTTAAATTAACTTTATATTCAATAATATAATAGTAAGAATTCAGGTGAGGTAAAAAGATCCCTGACTTCTGTGATCAATTTATCATTTATAGACACAATTAATAAAAGAAGTCGGGGATCTGGGTATGAACAAGCGCTATAGCTGAATACTTACATATAATATTATAGTTGAACACCGAAAAATCAAAAACAATCAACCATGAAAACACTCGCTGTTACTGACACCATTACGACCATTGCTGAAGCTGAAAAAAGATTTAGTTTAACTCGTAATCAATCCCCAGATTTTTTCAGGGAATGGTCCGATCAATTACCACCATTAAATAACGATGATATCAAAAACTTAACAACTTTATGGCAACGTTATATGTACCATCGTTCCGATGGACATTTATTAGAAAGTACAGTAATTTTATTACTCATTTCTCCACTATTAACCATCGCTGGTTTATATGATCCACCTTTTAAAATTAAAGCAGAAGAATCAATACAAATTATAGTAGCTGATAGTGAAGAAACTTTACAGGGAAGAATTGATATTTTAGTATTAAAAGAAAGGTTATGGATTATAGTTGTAGAATCTAAAAAAACCATGTTATCAGTTTGGTCAGCATTACCCCAAACTCTAGCTTATTTAATGGCTAATCCTAATCAAAATTATCCTACTTTTGCGATGTTAACTAATGGTGATGATATAGTTTTTATCAAACTAGAAAATCAAAAATATGCAATTTCTAGAGTTTTTGCACCTTTTACTAATCAAAGTGAATTAGAAGTTGCTTGTCAAGTGTTGCGAAAAATCGCGGTAATGAATGAAGTTTAATCTCAATAGATATCAAAAATATGTTTATTTACAGGATTTATAACATCTGACCTACTCTACCAATGTGCCAGTTGCGTAAGTCCTGAATGGGTTGTAATTTACAACCCAATGTTTAGCATTATTGTTAAATGCTATCAGGATCTACACCCAAAGCTCTCAATCTTTCTGCTAATAATTCAGCGCGGTGTTCTGCTTTTTTCGCTCTTTCATCACCAGTCATTAACACATTACCATCTTGATCACACCAACGCAACCAAGTATCATCTCTGCCTTCAAATTCTCCCTCCCATAAAGTTAAACCTAAACCAATTTCTTCTAACCAATGATCTGTAGTTTCTACATATCTTCTAGCTTTGAGATTATAAACTGTTAAAACTTTATCTCCTAAGTGTAAATGAGGATCATAAACAACATAATGATAAACCCGCATTTTTTCATAAATTTGTAGCTTTTTACCTAGTTCCTCACCTTCTTGGTTGGAAACTATTTCTATCGCTACTTCTGGAACTTTACCAAACTTCCAAACCAGATAACAACGATTTTGTTTTTCCCACCAATTTTGCGGAGTTTCTACATCAAAACTCACAAAAACATCAGGAACTATGGCAGGTTCACCATAAGTATGATAAACACCTACATTAGCTTCAGCTAAAAAAACTTGGTTCTGTAAAGAACTATAAAGAGAACCAACTAATAAACGTTGTTGTTTGGCAGATGCGAGATTATCCACAGGTGTATCATCTTCTGTAACTAGCAGGTTGGCATCTGGTACATCACAATTATCAATATCTTTGATTAAAAGTTGCTCAACCATAGTGTTATCTACTTTATTAACTACTGTTAGAGTTTCTTAGATTATAACAGATGATAGGTACTGTAATATAAAAATTAGGTTGGGTTGACGATAGAAAAATGAAATTTACATGGTAAAATATATACACATCTAAAAAATAGTGAGAAATTTATCATGCGAGAATATGATGATCCTGAATATGACGATATTGTTCATGAACTGGAGCAAGTTAAAAAGCAATTAATTAATAATCAAAAACAATTGTTAGACATTTATGATGAATTATTTATTAAGAAAAAGCTAGAAAGCACCATTTCATTTGCTATTCTTCGTGCTGGTATAGCTCTTTTCTTTATTGGATTATTTTTCTCCTTTTTGATGTCTTTAGTTTTTAGACGTTGAATCTGGTGATGTTGAAATTCTTCGTTCCCATACTCTGTATCGTAATAAAATTTAAAAGGTTTTACCTTTATTTATAGGGAGTCAGAGACTCCTGATAGCATTCCCAGTCTGGAGACTGGGAACGAGATATATCTCAAACCCTCATTTCTCTGCGTTCTCTGCGCCTCTGCGGTTCGTTTTCTCCGATTTTATTAATAAACAAAAACCGGAACTCTTTTATATGCAGGTGTTCCACTTTGCGGATCAATTTCTGCCTTAAATAAAACATTTGCTTCAGGATAAAACATAAAAGCCACCCCTTCACGAATTGCACCGCCAATAATTTCAATATTCTCTAATTCCCCTGCATTTCCTCTCACTGTAACTTGTTGATGTTCCTCAAACCCTGCTTTTTTGATATCCAAAATATTCATTAAAATACAATGACGATGGGGCATATTTCTATATTTATCTGCATTGCGATAAACTACTGTATTATGTTGTCCATAACTGCGTCCTGTTCCTAATATTAATACAATTCCTGACTGATTTTCTGGAATTCCAAAAGTTGATTTATCAGGTACAGATAATTGTGGTAAAGGTGTTACAAACATCTGTGCTTTACCATCAGGTGTTTTAAATTTCGGTTCTTCAAAAATCCGTCCAGTAATGGTAAATTCTTCTTGAGTTTTATCAATCTCTCCTATTTTTGCATAACCAGGAATGGTTTTCGCAATTAATTCTCTGATATAAATTGGATCTTGTAATTTACGCCAATTAATGGGAGTTTCATCACGTAAATGATGGGCAATTTGTGTAATTAATTCTATTTCGGAAATCAAATCAGAATTATCTGGTTGTAAATGACTTTTACCTGCATCATTTAACCTCACAAAATTATTACCTGATTCCGTTGTGGTTTTATGGGGATTTTCAAATCTATTAAAGACTGGTAATATTAAAGTTTGGGTTTTGCCTAAGCCGTGAAAATGTCCTAAATTTGGCTTTGTAGCTACATAAAAAATGGTTTCTATTTGTGACAATGCCTTTTTGGCTTGTTGTAAATCGGGGTTTGCTGCATACAAATTTCCCCCTAAACAAAAGAGAGTATTTATCTTTCCTAATTCTGCTGCTTCTATTAAATTACGGGTATGATAACCAGGTGTTTCACTCAGAGGTTTTCCTAATAGTTTTGATAGTGCTTGTTTGATTTCTTCGCGCAAGTTTACAGTTACACCCATTGAACCAAAACCTTGGACATTAGAATGTCCTCTTATGGGCATTGTTCCCGCGCCAATTTTGCCGACGTTACCTGTAATTAAGGCGGTATTTGCTATACTAAAAACGTTATCTACACCGTTATTTTGTTGGGTTATACCCATTGCCCAAGCAAAAACTACACGCTCGGATTTACCTATTATGGAAGCTGTGGCGGTAATTTCCTCGTATGATAAACCGCAAGTTTGAGTAATATTTTCCCAGGATGTATTATTGGCATAATCTATAATTTCTTGCCAATTTTGTGTATATAAATTGAGATATTCGGTTTTGATTAAATTTTGTTCAATGAGGGATTTTTGCAAACCTACAAATAATGCTACATCACTACCGGGAATTGGTTGTAAATATAGAGAAGATATATCTGAACCACCTGTAAGTAATGATTTGATGGGAAATGCAGGAGAGGCAAATTTAACTAAACCGATTTCTATTTGCGGGTTAATGATAATTACTTTACTACCTCGTTCTCGCAATTGAATTAATTCGTTCATCAAACGCGGATGATTTGCTGGTGCATTAGAACCAATTAAAACTACACAATCACTATGTTTGAGGTTTTCTAAACTTACCATTGATGTTCCTGAACCGAAAACTTTTTTTAAGCCGACGCTTGAGGGGGCGTGACATAAATCAGAACAATCTGCTAAATTATTACTACCCAGCGATCGCATCAATAATTATAATAAATAAGCAGCTTCATTAGATGAACGTCCCGAACTATAACTAGCAATCTTTTCTGCTGGTTGTTGAAAAGCGGTTTTTGCAATTTGATAAACTTCTTCCCAACTAATACGTTGATAATAGGATGAACCGGATCTGAGAATGAGAGGATAACTAAGTCTACCTAAATTATCACATTCTTGAGAGGTAAGTTTTTGTAATTCGCTAATATTATATTGCTGAAAAAAATCTGGTTTAATTCCTGGTTGCAATTCCGCAGAGATAGCCTCTACACTTTTAGCACAACGTTGTAAATATTCTCCCGCTTCATTGACAAACCCCCCTTTTTGTCCCCCCGTACCCCAAGCACAGGATAAACACGCACTTTTATGATTAAGAGTTTGCCATAATTTTAAACCTTGGGGTGAGAGGGCTTTTTCCACCCAATATTGAACTACAGGTAAACCGCCCCCGGCATTGGCATTAGATTTATTTTCAGGTAAATTATTCATAATTAGAAGTTCTTGATGTCATTTACAAATTTTCATAAACTTCCTGGACTTACGCAAAACCTACTTCAAATACTGTCATTGCGACGTAAGGAAGCAATCTCAAACCCCTACGTTTCGTTAAAATGCGTAAGTCCTAACTTCATCATCATTTCGTTTACCAACTCAGGAGTAAAAGATTCTTCATCATCCTCCGCAACCAAATAACTTTCTAGTTGTTTCAAACGTTTCCATTCTTCATAACTAATTAGAGTAGCGATCGCTTTGCCAGCTTGTTCAATAACTATTGATGTTTCACCTTGAGCAAGACTATCTAAAAAATCACTCAAATGTTCTTGGATTTCAGTAGCATTTACTTGAGTCATGGTAATTTCACTATAATTATATTGACTATTTTAGCTGGTCTAAATAGAATTGAGATCCCCGACTTCTTTTTTATTTTGTCAATAAATTATAAATTGATCTAAGAAGTCGGGGATCTAGGTCAATTATTCAGCCGTTTTATTAGCTGCACGATTAGCGCGAGCTTCTGCTGAAGCCATGACTTCAGCAAAGTTTTCTACAACTTCTCCTGGGAAGTTTTCTAAAGCTCTGGTCGAAATGGCAACTCTACCTTTACCTTCGTCTAAATCAATAATTACAGCTTTAATTGATTGACCAACTTGAAAGACTTTATCCAAAGAATCAATGAATTTTTGGCTAACTTGTTTGATGTGTAGTAAGGCGCTGACACCATTCAAATCTACAAATACACCAAAAGGTTTGATGCCGGTAATTTTTCCTTCTACTAATTGACCTAGTTCTAATAAACTGAAACTGCTAGAACGAGTGGCTAAACGCTGGGAAAGAACAAGTTTTTTCGTCTCAAGATTAACTTCTAAAAAGCCTGTGGTGAGAGTTTGTCCTTTGAGTGCTTCTAGGTGATCGCGTTCGGCTAGGTGCGATCGCGGAATAAAACCCCGTAACCCCAGCAGATCAACAGTAACGCCTCCTTTATTGATACCAGTTACCCGTACTTGTACAGTTTGGGACTTCTCCTGCATTTCTAACACTTTTTCCCAAATTTGTTGCACTTCCAATTGCTTGCGGGAAATGGTAACTTGACCGTCTGCATCCTGATCCCGAATAATTAAAAACTCTAGTTCCTCATTCATCGGTATTACTTCCGATAAATCAGTTACTGTTCTCAAAGAAGCCTCATCGTGGGGAAGAAATGCAGACGATTTGCCACCAATATCAACATAAGCGCCATTATGGTCAATTTGAAACACTTTGCCGCTTACAACTTGCCCTTTTTGAAATTGGTAATCGTGTTTTTCCAGTGCTTTAGCAAAATCGTCCATTGAAAAAGACGAATTGGCTATTTGAGAAAGTTTTGATTCGGAATTCATGACTTTTGAAGATAAATTGTTATTTGTGAGTTGTCAGTGGTCAGTTGTTTTTCACTAACTACTGAGTAAGGATTGGCTAGATGATCAGAGTAGTTGGCTAAAAAGTTGTTGGACTTGTTGCCAAGCATCCGCCGCAGCTTTAGGATTATAACTGGCACGACGGTCACAGAAAAATCCGTGTTCAGATCCATCGTAACGAAAGACACGATGGGAAATATTATATTTTGCAAATTCGGCGGCAATTTCATCTACCTGTTCTGGAGGAATACTCCCATCTTCCTTACCAAAAAAGGTGTAGATAGTGCCTTTAATCTCCTGTGTGCGGCTAATAGTAGGCTTTCCACCACCGGGAGTACGAGTAGTAATTCCCGCACCGTAAAAGGCGGCGGTGGCTTTAATATCAGAGAGGGTGGCTGCTAAGTAGGCGACGTGACCGCCAAAACAAAAGCCAATACAACCAAAACCATCTTTTTTGACTTGGGGTAAGGTTTTGAGGTAGTTAATAGCTGCTTGAATATCACTCAAAAGCTGAGAAGCTGTGCTTTGTGACCAGGCGTATTTTCTGCCTAGTTCCACATCATGGGGAGTATAGTCGGTTTCAAATCCCGGTGCTTGACGTTGAAACAGTGCCGGAGCGATCGCTACATATCCCAGTTTAGCAATCCGTTCTGTCACATCCCGAATATGAGCATTAACCCCAAAAATCTCCTGTAAAACGACAATTCCTGGGTAAACACCGACTGCTGTTGGTTGAGCTAAATAACCATCAATTTGCAAATTATCTTCAGGAATTTGAATTTTTTTAGTCTGTATTGCGTGTTCTGTCATAATTAAAGTTATTAGTTAAGGGAACAGGGAATAGGCAAGAGGCAAGAGGCAAGAGGGCAATAATTTCATTCTTCATTCTTCATTCTCAACTCCTGTACGGGCGAACGGACATTCGCCCCTACTGACTCCTGAACTCTTGAGTTGGCGTATTCTTCTTTGGTAATATTTTTTGATCAAGTTAACCCATCAATAATATATTTAACAAATATATTTAACAGGTAGCTTATAGCGATTTGTATAAGTCTTATGGAGCAGAATTGGTAATGATTCAATTCCGTATTCAGCCAGATAGTGAAATTCCCGCATCTAACCAACTGTTTAATCAAATCCGATTTGCGATCGCCTCCGGGCAATATCCACCTGCATATAAACTACCCAGCACCAGGGCTTTAGCAATGCAAACAGGATTACATCGCAATACGATCAGCAAAGTTTACCGTCAGTTGGAGGAAGAAGGATTTGTTGAAAGTCTGGCAGGTTCAGGAATCTATGTTCGCGCCCAAGGTCATGAGGGAGGCAGTAAATCACAGTCTCCCATTCTCAAACAACATCCTGAAGCCTATAAAGTAGTCCAACAAGCACTAGATGACTTATTAGGTCAAGGTTGTTCCCTCAATCAAGCGCGAGAACTATTTCTAGCCGAAGTAGACTGGCGTTTGCGCTGTAGTGCCAGAGTATTAGTCGTCACACCATCTCAAGATATTGGAGCTGGCGAATTAATGGTGGATGAATTAGAAGAATCTCTACAAATTCCCGTCCAGCTAGTAGCCATGGAAGAATTGATCGCGGTTCTAGACCAAACGACCTCAGCTACAGTAGTCACCAGTCGTTATTTTATCGGTGAAGTAGAGGCGATCGCTGCTCCCAAAGCAGTCCGTGTCATTCCTCTAGATATTCACGATTATGGCAAAGAACTTAATGTAGTTAAAAGCCTAGCTAAATCTAGTTGTATAGGCATAGTTAGCCTCAGTCCCGGTATTCTTAGAGCCACAGAAGTCATTCTGCACGGTTTACGAGGCGATGAAATATTAGTGATGACTTCCCAACCCAAGGATGCTTATAAACTACACGCGATTGTCAAACGATCAGAACTTATCTTTTGTACTGATCAAATCAGCTATTCCACTGCCCAAGCAGCTATCCAAACAGCCTTAGAAGACCTAATTCGCCCCCCAAAACTCATTCGCTGTCAAAACTACATTGGTACACTGTCAATTAATTTGCTCAAGCGAGAATTAGGTTTAATTTGACCGAAAAATTTGAGATTTTGGATTTGTAAGTATTCAGCCATAGCAATCCTTCATACCAAGATCCCCGACTTTTTTGATTTAATCTGTTCATTCTGTTCATAATATATAGCGTTTCCCAGTCCAATGAAGTAGGACTTACGCAAAACATCATTAAAGTAGGGGTAATTCATGAATTACCCATACCAAGGAGTCAGGTTGGGATCTTATCACCTCACCTGAATTCTGACTGGGATTTTAGGTTTTAGATTAAAAAATTTGGTGAGAGTCTCATCCCCAAGGACGAAAAAAATCGTACATCCAAAATCTACTGACGGCCAGCCGTACCTTGAAGAGTAGTTTTAGCTGTCCGTTTTTTGAATAGTTTCAATTACTGCTAAACCTATACTAGAAGCGGCAATGAGTATCATAACTGATCCTAAAAAAGCGGCAGTCAGCATTTGCAGGGCTTGGTCAAAAAAAATATAGGTGGTCATTTGTTCACCTTTTGAACCTTATATAGCTACTGGTACTATTTAATGCTTCTTCACAGCCTGGAGGCTGAATTCCTTGTGATCGTATCTTAACAAAACTTTAGCTCTTTCATGACACGATTGCAAAGTTTTATTACTAAAGATTTGATGAATTTTCACTATATTTGGTTACGTACAATACTGAAAAATACTGATAGTACAAATTATCTCTAGTGTCAGTAGAGTATTGTGATAAATGTCATGGTTACTATAGCTGCTTAATTCAGGAAATTAATTAGGGAACTGATGTTATTTAGAGTGTACACAAAACGTTTATTATTAACACCCATATCCATGGAATGTAAGCTAGATATCTTCCGAGAATTTACTAAGGAACTAACAACTTATTTATATGCAGAATCAGACACAAAAATCGAGTATACTGAAAATTTTATTAATCAATCTTTACTCAATATGCAAAAAGCAGAAGAATTAATTATTGTGATTTTAAAAAAAGATTCTCAAGAATTTTTAGGCTCTAGTAGTATCCATCAAATTAATACTCAATATCCACAAATTGCTAGTTAATAAATACCTCAACAAACTAAATTAGACAAGGTTTGATAGTAGCAATTACTGATTCGGCCAGACTTGGTAAATCATAACCTCCTTCTAAACCAAACAAAATTTTTCTGGTGATACTTAAACAGTATTCTGTAAATAAACCAAAATCTTCTGGTTGTAAATCCACACCCGCTAAATAATCATTTGCATTAGCATCATAACCCGCACTCACAATTAGTAAATCTGGCTGAAAATTGCTTAAAAACGGTAAAACTTTTTGTTCCCATAACGGTTGATAAACAGTAATATCACTACCAGGAGGGACAGGTAAATTTAACACATTATTATGTGAACCTTGATCAGAAGCTTTCCCAGTACCAGGATAAGCTGGGTGTTGGTGAAGAGAACAATAGGCAATTTCTGGGTGAGTTTCTACTATCGCTTCCGTACCATTACCATGATGTACGTCCCAGTCTAGAATAGCAACGCGCCTAATTCCAGGTTGTTGCAAAGCATAAAAAGCGGCAATAGCGGCATTAGCAAATAAACAGAAACCCATACCGGTACTATTTAACGCATGATGTCCAGGTGGACGCGCTAATACAAAAGCAGGATCAGATGTGTTAAGAATTGTGCCAATTCCATCTAGCCACGCACTCACAGCTAATAAAGCAACATCATAACTGCGCGGAGAAATGGGAGTATCTCCATCTAAATAACCACCACCAGCAGCAGCGACTTCTTTAACTCTATTGATGTATGTTTTAGTGTGAACTTTTTCAATTGAAGATATTAAAGATGGTTTAGATGTAACTGGTGTTGGTAGTTGCCAAGTAATTTGTTCAGCAAAACTAGCAGTTTGTAAAGCATTGACTATGGCAGTTAAGCGGGCGGGTTTTTCTGGATGGTAGAGTCCAGTATCATGATCTAAAAATTCTTCAGAATAAATAATGGGAAACATACAGTAAAATTCAGGAGTGAGGAAATCCATAATACCAATTTAACGTAAACCTGCACAGAATGATGAAATAAATTTAATTATCCCTATTTATCTGCGGTTAATTATTCTTGATATCTTAAACCAAAATCTTTTCCACTCTGTCACCTGCTTTCTGCTGTAATTCCTATTGATGGTACTGAAAATAACGGTTTTTCTGAGTAGTTCATGATAGGTATAGAACAACCGCTTCAACGCCAGTGAAAATCCTAAAAATGAACACTAATATAGATAAAGATAATCTTAATTCCCCGCGTCAACCTAAAATTTTTAATCAATCAGATGTTTTTATTGAAGGTTGGTATTGGGTATTACCTTCTCAATCTTTGGGAGTTGGTGAGGTTAAATCTGTCAATATTTTTGGCAAGGATTTAATAGTATATCGTGGTAAAGATAGACGGGCAGTAATTTTAGATGCTTACTGTCCTCATATCGGTGCAAATTTAGCTGAAGGTAAGGTTGAGGGTAATGAATTACGCTGTGTTTTACATCGCTGGAAATTTGATGGGGAGGGTATTTGTGTTGATATTCCTATTTTAGATGAACCCGTACCTGTGAAGGCAAAAACCTGGCCTGCGGCAGAACAATATGGAATAATTTGGATCTGGACTGGGGAAACACCTCAACAACCTTTACCTTTTATTTTAGATTGGGAAAATCAAGAGTTTGATTTTGCTCTGGGTTCGCAATTTAGTATTGATTGTCATCCCCATGTTATGCTGCTTCAAGGTATTGATACTCAGCAAATTAACATCGCTAAGAAATTACCATTTAAGCTGGTTTTAGAAAAACAAGAACTAAATCAAAATGCAATTAGATTCAGCGGTATTACAAATATTAATGGTAAATCCTTTTGGTTTAAATTTTATCGCCGTTTGTTTAAAAGTTCTCTGAGTTACAGTGTTTGTTATTGGTATGGTACAACGAGTATAGTTTCTTTGGGTAATGAGTTTTCCCATTTACATTTAATGTTTACAACTCGGACATTATTAGGAGGAAAAACTCAAGGGCAAACTCTTTTAATGGCTAAAAAACAACGAAATATTTTAGGTAAGTTAATTAATATATTGATGTTATGGGTTGGAAAAATTATGAGCGATCGCTTACTTAAAGCCAACGGCAGAATTTTACAAACTATGCAGTTTGATTTGAAAACACCGATTAAAGCTGATTTATCAATTATGCAATTTATTAATCATTTAGAACGACAAAAACCCCTCAATTGGGAAATTTGGTCTTTATGGCGATCACGGGAACGGAAAGAAGAAGTACGTGAAGAACGGGAAAAACGGGAAAAATGGCGGGATGAATTAGTCAATGACTGAAAAAATCTATGTTTTGACAATAAAAATGAAGTGGACTCGCCACTTCATCAATTCCCAGGTAGAACCTAGATATGAGTATAACCACTAAAAAATTTTCAAATCGTATAAATAAATACTAATTTTACGTGAATTCATAAACATCTCAACATTTTTGATATCGCATTCCGGGAAGTTGAGTCACTAAACCCATGAGTTCTAATTGTAATAAAGAACTGGAAACTAAAGCTGCATCCATACCTGTTTTTTGAATAATTACATCAAAGGATACAGCATCAATAGTTAAGGTATCTATTATCTGTTGTAATTCTGGCGTTAAATTAGATAAAGGGAGAGATTTAACTATAGGTGGTTCCATATCTATTTGGGGAATTGCCCCCAACATGGTTAATAATTCACTGAGTTCTTGATTAATTAAACCTGCACCTTGACTAATTAATTTTAAACAACCTTGGGATGGTTGGTCATCAATTCTTCCTGGTAATGCGTAAACATCTCGGCAAAATTCATTAGCATAAGTAGCGGTAATTAAAGCCCCTGATTTTATTGGCGCTTCTATGACTAATACTGCCCGACTTAAACCGGCAATGATGCGATTTCGACGAGGAAAATGGGTGCGGTTGGGTGCAGTTTTGGCAGGATATTCACTAATAACTATTCCAGAGGTCAAAATCTGTTTATATAAATCTCGATTTTTATGGGGATAAATTACATCTACACCTGTTCCCACTACTGCTATTGTTCTCCCTCCTGCTTTCATTGCTGCTGCGTGACTTTCGGTGTCTATTCCCTCGGCCATTCCGGAAACAAGGGTAAAACCATTTTTTGCTAATGCGGTGCTAATTTGTCGAGTCCATTTAATTCCATATTCTGTAGGTTGACGAGTTCCGACAATTCCTACTAAGGGTTTTTGTCCTAAATTTTCCTGTAAATCAACTTCACCCCGATAATATAATAATGGTGGTGGACTGGGAATTTCTCGCAGTAATTGGGGATATTCTGGGTCTGCTGGTGTCCAGAAATGGGGGTTTATTTGTTGGTGTTGAGTTAGTAATTGTTCAGGGTTTAAACGGGATTTTTGCTGAACAACTTTTTCTAAGGTCTGAAATCCCAAACCTTCAACTTTTCGTAGTTCTCCAGGACTGGCTTTCCAAGCAGTTTCTAAGTTACCAAAATGCTGTTGTAGTCTTTGGAGTAAAATAGGGCCAACTCCCGAAATTTGCGACCAAGCTAACCAATATTTACGTTCTTCTGTGTTTGACATTATATGAGGAGGAGTCAGGAGTCATGATAAACGTTGCTTTTTTAAATAATCAAATACAGATTTATCTCCAATGTCGGGAGGAATAGGTTGGATAACTTTTCTCACGGCAAAGATGAAAAAGAAAATTGCCCAAATTCCTAATAAAACTTGTTCTGCTTGGGTTGATAAAATTCCCGTTAAATGTCCTAATAATAGTAAGGGAACTATGGGGGTTAAGATTTTAGTTTCTAAACGATTAAAACAAAAACCTTCTTTGAAATAAATTCCGGTTAATGCGGCAAACGTGAAACCAATTCCTAATGTTGTTAGGGGTTGCTGATAAATAGTTATGGCAAAGGTTTGACTGTTACTATGGGCAAAAATTAGGGAGGAAATGCTACCAATTATCCAAAAAAGTTGGAGAATGCGGTGCAATGATGCCATATAAATATGAATAGTTAATAAACTAATACCAAGTGCGAGAGTAAAACAGGTGTAAAGAGGGGTAATAGCTTGTATTGCTGCTGCTTGGGGATAGAATAATACTAAACCGCTACCAATGGCAAAACACAATGCGGCTATCATTAACGCTGTGCGATAAATTATCACACTTTGGCGATCGCTCTGGGTAATGGTAAATTCCCCAAATTGACCTTGATATATTTCCGATGATGATATTGTTTGCGTAGTCATATTTTTTAATAGTATAGTTGTCGGTTTGAGATCCCCGACTTCTTTGAGAAGTCGGGAATCTTGTTTTCAATGTCCTTTCCCAGCACCTAAATATAATTCTCCCACTTTGGGATCATTTAATAGTTCTCTACCGGGTCCTGAAATTGCATCTTTTCCTGATTCTAACACATAACCCCGGTCTGCCATTTCTAAGGCTTTGCGGGCATTTTGTTCTACTAAAACTATGGCAGTTCCCGCTTGGTTAATTTGTTTAATTTGCTCAAATACTTGAGTTACCAAAATCGGAGATAATGCGGCGGAAGGTTCATCTAAAAGTAGTAAACTGGGTTCTAACATTAATGCTTTACCCATTGCTAACATTTGTCTTTCTCCACCGGAAAGAGTCCCCGCACGTTGACGACGGCGATCGCTCAATCTGGGAAACATACTGTATATTTTATCTTTAAGTGGTTTCAATGGGATATTTCTCACAAAAGCTCCCATTTCTAAGTTTTCATCTATGGTCAAAGATGGAAAAACATTGGCAATTTGAGGAACATAGGACATACCTTTAGCAACAATTTGATTGGATTTTAAACCTACCAAATTCTGATCTTTAAAGATAATAGTTCCAGTATGGGGTATTAACAGTCCAAAAATAGTTTTAACTAAAGTTGATTTACCTGCACCATTAGGACCAATTACTGTTACTAATTCCCCTGGTGCAACCTTAAAGTTAACACCCTGCAAAATATCTACATCTTTAATATATCCAGCGTGGACATTTTCTGCTTCTAATAAATAGTGATTAGTCATTTGTTATGTGAGGGAACAGGGAACACTTCGACCCTTCGACACGCTCAGGACATCGCAAGCTCAGTGCATCGCAGGGAACAGGGAACAGGGAACAGGTTTATCTGTTAACCGTTAACCGTCAACTGTCAACTGTCACCTGTCATTTACTATTTTGGAATTTTCTGCAATTCTGGTCTTTCTTCTGCCAAAATCGCGTTTTCTACGGGGCAAACTTGGAGGCAGATACCACAATCAATACAGGTAGCAAAGTCAATCCAGTACCAATCTGTACCTTTGACGTTTTTTCCTGGTCCTTCATGAATACAAGCTACAGGACAAGCACCTACGCAGTCAGCAACACCTTCACAAACGTCTGTAACTATGGTGTGTGGCATTTTTCCGATTCCCTCTCTTTTGAATTTTAGATTTTAGATTTTGGATTTTGGATTGATTTTGGGAAAGTTTACCAATATTCCCATGTTTAACATCCTGCTTCAATGGTTGGTGAACCATCAGCTTTAATCCAGGCTATTTGGCTAATAGAGCGATCGCTTGCATATTGACGAATCTCTTCTGCATCCCTACCACCCAAGTCAATTTCTACTCTGACTAAATGGCTAGAATCACGTAATTTTTCAGCATAGGCAAAGGCCGCAGCTTCAGCACCAGGTGTTTCTGGGACTACTAACCAATTACTAGGGGGGATATCCTGGGGTAATTGCTGGTTTGATGAGAGAATTTGATATAAATCATCAATATTCAATTCAAAACCGATACCGGGAATATTTTTGCCTTGGGGATGATATAAACCTAGTAATTGGTCATAACGACCACCACTGCCTAAAACCGTTGATTGGGAATTTGTCTCATTGACTACTTCAAAAACCAGACCTGTATAATAGTCAATGGTTTGAATTAAGCTCAAATCGAGGATTAAAGGGAATTTACCATCTAGTAATTCTACCAAGGATTTGAGGTTATTTATAGCCTCATGCTGGTCTGGTTCTAGCTGTAAACTGCTGACTTTTGCTAAAACTTCTTGACTATCTCCACGCAAATCCAACATCATTTTAGCGCGTTGGTGTAGTTCCTCGCCCAGAGGCAAGGTATCAAGAGTGATATAATCCAAATTAGCGATCGCCTTCCGAACCTGATTTCTGATTTCTGGCGGAAACGCATTGAGAAGAGAGCGAGTAATACCCGCTTCACCGACAATTAACCGCCACCCTTGTAAATCCAAAGCTGCTAAACAATCTGCTACCAATAGCAACACCTCAGCATTTGCTAATAATCCCCCTGCCCCAATTAATTCTACACCAGCTTGATAATACTCTTGCTGGCGATTATGGCGGCCTTCCCAATTACGGCGAAAAACATTAGCATTGTAATAAAGTCGCTGGGGATAGGTGGTATCTGTCATCCGAGTTACCACTGCACGAGCGATAGAGGCTGTCAATTCTGGACGCAACCCCAATTCTTCATTTTGAATATTTTGCAGTTGAATTACCATCTGACGCACAATTGCTTCACCCGCCATCAAAGTATCCATGCGTTCCAGAGTTGAGGTGATAATCCTGTGATATCCCCAACCTTGAAATACTTGTTCTAATCTATCTTCAATCCAGCGTTTTTGCGCCACATCTAAAGGTAATAGATCCCTGGCTCCCGCTGCTGGTTGATATACCATTATTTTTTCTTCCCGCCAAACAAACCGCCAAACAAACCGCCATTTCCAGACTTATCTGGTTGCTTCTCTTCAGTTTTGGAAGAGGAATTCACTTGAGAACCACTGTTAGTAATTCCTAAAGCTTTATCTACCTTGGGTTTCCATTCCAGGGCAGTTTTTTCCTTGGGATTTAACTTGAGGGCGTTATCAAAGTGAATTTTTGCCATTTTTAATTGATTTTGCCGTAAATATACCATTGCTATCAAACTATGGCAATGACTATTTTTTGGCTCTAACTTTAAGGCATCCTGTAATTCTACTTTGGCCTGGGACAATTGGTTTTTTTCCAATAAAACTTGAGCGCGGCGCAAATATTGTTCAACTATCGAATCTTCTTTTGGCGTTATGGTGGGAGCAGTTGGTTGTTGTTGAGGAGTATTAGCAGGCTGAGTATTCGTAGTTTGATTAGATATAGATGGTGTTTTACCTATGGACTGTACCCCCACCCGCATCAGGTAAACTACATTTAGCTCACTAATTTGGGCAATGATTTTATCTACTTGTTGTAAATCATCAAATTGAGTTTCTGCAATTTGAGCGATCGCTTGCTTATAAGACATAGCAATATTTGGTGCAGCTACCAACTGTTGAGCTAGTTCACTTTTGAATGAAATTGTTGCTGCTTCCTGTACCAGCCGTTTGCTCATTTGTGTCAAAATTAACAAATATTCCGCTCGATTTCGTTCCACAGACAATTTCTCATAAGCTGGGTTAACTAGCTTCGATAAAAATTGATTAGCTATCTGCTTATTAGCTTCACCTACCACACTGGAACTATCTGGGTGCAAGAGACGGGCAATTTGTAAATAACGTTTACGTATCTCTTTACCTTCTGCATACACAGGCACACATAAGATTGCGTGATGATCTATCAAATCATAGCTAAATAATCCCGAATCTATTTTTAAAGACATATATATGTATTGCACCACAGTATATCTTCCCTATTTTACAATAAATTAGGATACTCAGAAGAGATTCAGCAGAAAATAATGTGCTATGGCAGAAGATAGGAAATCAGGAGTCGTCGAGTCCTCCTATTTCTGCCATAAACTATCAACATTCACAAAATCATAGCCTTTTTCTAATAATTGGGGAATTAAAATATTAATAGTTTCTGCCACATCTTTTCCGCCAAAATAGCCATCATGCAACACAATTAATGAACCATTTTTCACCTGTTTCATAACTCTATTTACCACTACATTCACCCCAGGATGTAACCAATCTTCAGGAACAACACTCCACATAACTGGCCGATAATTCCACTGTTGAAATAATTGTAATGTTTTAGGCGTAAAAAAACCATTAGGCGGGCGGACATCTTGCACTTGTGCAGGTGATAAACCACAAGCATTATAAATAGCAAATTGGGTTTTTTCTAAACTCTCTTTTAGTTCGCTTGGGGAAAGTAGGGGAAAAGAATCATGTTCATAACCATGTAATCCGATCCAGTATCCTTGATCGCTGACTGCTTTGGCAATATCTGGAAACCTATGGACACAATTTCCTAGCCAGAAAAAACTCGCGGTTATGTTGTAATGCTTCAAAACGGATAATACTTGCGGTGTGTATTGGGGATGAGGTCCATCATCAAAAGTGAGGGCAATAGTTTTACTGTTTGAGTTTCCACCCCAGAGACAATGGGGAAAAGTCGGTTGGAGAACCCGGTAAACAAGGGGGAATAGAGGTGCAAATTGCATTGACTGGTGACTGTTGACTGTTAACTGTTAACAGAAAGAAATATTTCCTCCTGCCTCCTGTGGGGGGGAACGGCCATTCACCCCTACGACTGAATTCTTTAAATCATATTTGTTACGAAAACTGTAACAACAACCTAATTTATGATCACATTGGTTTAAATTAGGAAAAAATCTGCGGGTAATTCCTGGACTCAAGATGACATTATTCAAAGATAGTCGAGATTATCAAATTCTGTTTCTGAGTTTATTTCTGATTTTGGGGATTTTAACGCGAGACTGGACATTACACCCAGAAATGATTTGTGTGGCGATCGCCTCTTGCATCATAACTCAAATCATCTGCTCATTGCTCACCAAATCCCCAGGCACAATACAACCAATTAATATCCGTAGTCCTCTTATTACCTCATTGGGACTTAGCTTATTACTACGTGCAGATTATTGGACAACAATGGCCTTAGCTGGATTTGCCGCCATAGCGAGTAAATTTGTATTTCAATTTGGTGAAAAGCATTTTTTTAACCCCGCTAATTTTGGCATTATAGCTGTTCTCACCCTCACTAATGATGCTTGGGTTTCCCCAGGACAATGGGGGGAAGAATGGTGGTATGGATTATTATTTGCCGGGACTGGAGGCATGATTTTACAGCGCGTTGGCCGTTGGGACACCACCGCCGCTTTTCTAGGTGCTTATTCCCTCCTAGCAGCCATCAGAAATATGTGGTTAGGTTGGACTTGGGACGTTTATTTTCATCATTTAATGAATGGATCTTTACTATTATTTGCTCTGTTTATGGTGACAGATCCCCGATCAATTCCTAACTCCTCCATGAGTAGAATTATTTGGGCAATATCTATTGCCTTATTAACCTTTATTTTGCGAAACTATTTCTTTATCTCCACTGCTGTATTTTGGGCTTTATTTACCCTTGCTCCCTTAACCATTTTATTAGATAAATTCTGGGTTACACCTCAATTTATTTGGGAAAATAAAACAGAAATACCAGCTTGTAAGGATACCCTGCACACAGAATTTTAATCAAGTTGCCTCTTATGGTTTTCATACCTCCTAACCCCCAATTATGGGGGAATAATAATTTCAATACCAATTAACGATCATCAATTAAGGAATTAAAATGAAACTTTTTCGCATATTTATCCCCTTAATATCCGCACTTTTAGCCGTGCTGTGTTTTACCCCCACAGCTTGGGCGTTTTGTGGTTTTTATGTAGCTAAAGCCGATACAAAACTCTATAACCAAGCCTCACAAGTCATCATTGCGCGAGATGGAAATCGCACCGTTTTGACAATGGCAAACGATTTTCAAGGAGATGTCAAAGATTTCGCCGTTGTCATTCCTGTTCCCACAGTCTTAAAAAAAGAACAAGTTCATGTAGCTGAATCAAAAATAATTGAAAGATTAGATGCTTTTAGCGCTCCTAGATTAGTTGAATATTTCGATTCTGACCCCTGCGCCTCAATGGAAAGAATGGCAGATATGCCAGCACCACAAGCCGCAGGAAGGATGAGAAGTTCAGCTAATGAAATGAAAAAAGATAACAGTTTAGGAGTAACCGTTGAAGCCAAATTTAATGTTGGTGAATATGATATTGTCATCCTCAGTGCAAAGGAATCTGGAGGATTAGAAATTTGGTTAAATCGCAATGGTTATAAAATTCCTAAAGGTGCAAAAGACTTACTTAAACCCTACATTCGTTCTTCGATGAAATTCTTTGTTGCTAAAGTCAACTTAGACAAATTTTCTGAATCAGGGTATGAATTACTGCGTCCTTTACAAATTTCTTACGAATCACCTAAATTTATGTTACCGATTCGCTTAGGAATGATTAATGCCACCAAAGAACAGGATTTAATTATTTATATTCTTTCACCCCAAGGACAAGCAGAAATTACCAATTATCGCACAGTTAAAGTTCCTTCTGATGTCAATATTCCTGTTTATGTGAAAAGTGAATTTGGTAGCTTTTATAAATCCATGTTTCAAACTTCTTACACCAAAGAAGATAAAAAAGTTGGCTTTTTAGAATATGCCTGGGATATGAGTAGTTGTGATCCTTGTTCGGCTGAACCACTCAATAATGAAGAATTAAAACAAGCTGGTGTATTTTGGTTGGATAATAATAGTGATAGACCAGTATCTCCTAGTTTCCGTTCTCGTTTTCCTAGTAGTAGTGTTTTCATTACTCGCTTGCACGTTCGCTATAGCAGAAATAAATTTCCTGAAGATTTGATGTTTCAAGCAACTTCCCAACGAGACTCTTTTCAAGGACGTTATATTTTACAACATCCATTCACAGGAAATCTTCAATGTAGTGCTGGCAGAGAATATAAACGTTCTTTAAATCAAAGATTTGAAAAAGAAGCCCAAACCCTAGCGAGACTCACCAATTGGAATATCCAAAATATTCGCCAAAAAATGCAATTATCTGGGGGAAATCTTTCTACTTCTTGGTGGGATAGATTCTTAGCTTGGTTAGATTTGTAATATCATTTCTGGATGAAGATACGCTTTATTTTTCGTTGTCGAGACGTTCCCCCGGAACGTCTCTACTAAATTTATAAGGAAAATAGGACTTAGGCAAGTGTCACAATAAAAATCTGTTGTAGGGCGCGTCAGACCGCATGAATCCTGCAAATAAACAGATTATTGATATCTGATGTGGTTGGTGAGCTTGTCGAACCACACTCTACCAATGTGCCAGTTGCGTAAGTCCTGGAAAAAAGTTATTTCACAAACTTAGGCATAATTTCTGCCGCAGTAAATAGGCCAGAAATACCCCGTTGATGTAATTCTTGAGCAGCTTTGAGATAACCAAAAGCAGGACCGCAGACATTAGCTGCCATGCTGGTTTCATCACCTAATGTAAAGGTATGAGTTGAAATTTTCCCCTCAAAAGTACGTCCTGTAATTTTCACATTGGTACTCAGGGGCTTTTTGGGGTTGCGGGTATCCACTACACCACCAACGGTTACTCTATCCCGTGAACAAATTCCCGCAATTTCTAACATCACATCATCGGCGTGTTCCATGTTTTCCAAAGTCAGCACACCGTTAGTTTTATCTAGTAATGCTTCTACCTCTGCGTCAGTCATCGCCCTAGCGGCTTCTACACTATAACCAGGTATATGGCCAATATCTTCCCGAACGGTGGCGCGGTAAGCCTCCCAGTTAGCAATACCCACACCAAAGGTAATGACAACATTGTGAATTTCGGCGTAACTTTGGGCGGCTAAAGCGGCAACGGCGGTTAACAGTCCAGGGGTTGCACCACAGCCGGTCATGTAGGTAATTCCTGCGGCTTGCAGTTCATCTTTCATCGCTAAAAGTTGTTCTACTGCGGTGGTGCGTTTAATGGCATCCACCAGGACACCTTGCCAACCAACTTGGATGAATTGTTTAGCGACGTTGGGGATAAAGTCGTTGGGGAGGTTAGGTAAAGCCAGGAAATAACCATCTACAGCGTTACCAGTGGCTTGAATAAGGTCTTGAATGCTATTATTGCTTAATCTCCCCACTGGTTCTAAATAACCCACTGTACCCTGTTCTTGGTAGGTGGTAATACAAGCGTTGGTGTTTAAGCCTTCTGTGGAGTATGCGTAGCCTTTTTGATCTGCTAAGGCGACAAGAATCATTTCCCGTTTGCTGGAAAGGAGTTTGGCTGCTGCTTGGCCGAGTCCCCCAAAACCAAGGACTCCGACGCGGATAGGTTGTGTGTTCATAGTTATTTTAGTAGGGCGTATAAACCTAAATTTTCCGTATAATAGCTAGTTATGTTGTAAAAATCTACCTTATTTGAGATTCTTTAGATGTTAACCTCTATCCGGTAAATTTGCCAGATGCACGTCTTCCCATGATAGAGCAGGTATGGCAGCAGGATCATGTATGGTTGGAAAATACCCATGTCATTCTTAGTTTAACGTAAGTTCGACCACTGATATACAATGAATATGAAATTTATTCATTAATAGTCTTTCTATTGAGTTTTACCAAAATTGTCAAAAACGTAAATTAACATTATTGGTCAAAAAATATGGACATTTTAGAAAGTGTAAAAATGGCATCTACTACCTTATTAGCTAATAAGCTGCGTAGTGGTCTAACCATGTTAGGAATTATTATTGGTAATGCTTCGGTTATTGCCATGATTGGTATTGGAGAAGGCGCACAAACCTTAGCAAATAAGCAATTTCAATCATTGGGTCCCAATACTTTATTTATTGTTCCTGGTAGTCCAGGTAGTCGGGGAAGAGTGACTACAACACCGAGAACCTTGGTTTTACAAGATGCTCAAGCCATCGCTCAACAAGTTCGTGCAGTTCAAGAAGTTGCCCCAGAAATTAATAATAGAATCACCGTTACCTATCGCAATAAAAGTGCCACAACTACAGTGATTGGAACTACGCCAAATTATACAACAGTGCGTAGTTTTGAAATCAAAGAAGGGAGATTTTTTAATGATTTCGATCTTAAACGGAGTAGAAGAGTAGCCGTATTAGCTCCAGATTTAGCTAACAAAATATTTGATAATCAAAATCCTATTGGTCAAAAAATTCGCATTCAAAATACTACTTTTGAAGTCATTGGTTTAACAGTATCTAAAGGTTCATCCTTTGGTAATAACAGTGATGATACAGTTTTCATACCCATTAATACCATGTATAGTCGTTTAGTGGGTAGAACATCTCCCTATGGCATTAATATTTCTTTAATTTCCGCATCTGCTAAAGATGAAAATAGTATATCAGCAGCAGAATTTCAAATTACTAACTTACTGCGACGCAGACATAAAATTGTCCGCGAAGATGATTTTACCATTCAAACCCAAAAGAATCTTTTAGAAATTAGCAATACAATTACTGGGGCATTAACCACAATGTTAGCAGCTATTGCGAGTATTTCTTTATTTGTTGGTGGTATTGGTATTATGAATATTATGTTAGTTTCTGTCACCGAACGTACCCAAGAAATCGGACTGCGTAAAGCTATCGGTGCAACTCAAACAGACATTCTTTTGCAATTTATCATTGAAGCCGTAATTTTATCTGTAGCAGGTGGTTTAATCGGTATTACTATCGGTGGTGGTAGTATTATTTTAGTGGGAATATTCACCCCTTTAGAATCTACAATTTCAGTCAGCGCGGTGGTATTAGCTGCTAGTGTTTCTGGTGGTATTGGCTTATTTTTTGGCGTAGTTCCGGCTCGTCGTGCGGCAAAACTTGATCCTATGGTAGCACTCAGAACGGCATAATTTTTGATTCTTAATTTGACATCAAAGGATAAAATTCTTATGGACAACACTCTAACTATAACTGATGTAAATATTCCCGATGCAGCGCAATCAGGAATTATTCGTTTAGAGGATATTTTCAAAGTTTATGGCATTGGGGAAATAGAAGTTAAGGCTCTGAATAATGTGAATTTAGTGATCCAAAAAGGTGAATACTGTTCCATTATGGGTCCTTCTGGTTCTGGTAAATCTACAGCGATGAATATTATTGGTTGTTTAGATCGTCCCAGTACCGGCAATTATTATTTAGATAATGTTAATGTTGCCCACATGAATGATACAGAATTGGCACATATTCGGAATAAAAAATTAGGATTTGTTTTTCAACAATTCCATTTATTATCCCAATTAACAGCCCTAGAAAATGTCATGCTGCCTATGGTGTATGCTGGTGTGAAACCAGGGGAAAGAAAAGAACGAGCTACAGAAGCATTAATTAAAGTGGGTTTAGAACATCGCCTCCAGAATAAACCTACACAATTATCTGGAGGACAACAACAAAGGGTAGCGATCGCTCGCGCCATTGTCAACCATCCCGTTGTTCTCCTAGCTGATGAACCTACCGGCGCACTTGACTCTCAGACTACCCAAGAAGTATTAGATTTATTTAGTGAACTCAATAGCAGTGGGATCACCGTTGTCATTGTCACCCATGAAACAGAAGTTGCCAGTCAGACCAAGCGCATTGTTTGGTTTCGTGATGGTCAAGTTGTCCATTCCCATTTAACTGCTGATCAACTTCAGCAACATTGAAGGAGACAGGAGGCCAATTTAGAGGAAGATTCAGACAATAAAAATAGCGGTAATATACCAATTACCGCTAGACATAAAATGATGATTTTATCTATTTCCTACAAATTCAGCTAAACTGTTCGATAATTCCCCCACCTAACACCCGATCACCTTCATACCAAACTGCTGCTTGTCCTGGTGTGATACTGAATTGGGGTTCATCAAATACCAACCGCACGCGAGAATCTTCTGAAGGAATTACGGTTACAGGTACAGGTTGAGAACGATAACGAATTTGCACTTCTGCACGGATGGGGGTTGCAGGTTCAGCGATGGATACCCAATTCACTCGGTTAACTGTGCATTCTCCTTGTGTTCCCTTGGTGCGATCGCCTACAATAACTCTATTATTAACGGCATCTAATTCAATTACATACAAAGGTTCAGCCGCAGCAATACCTAAGCCCTTTCTTTGACCAATCGTGTAATGATGCACACCGTCATGTTGTCCCAAAACCTTACCCGCAGTATCTACAATATCACCGGGTTTTGGTGCTAAATATTTATCTAAAAATGCCCGCATTGAACCGTTACTTTCTACCAAGCATAGATCTTGACTTTCTGGTTTATCAGCGGTTTTTAAATTGTATTCGCTGGCAATTCTCCGAGTCTCGCTTTTGTTGAGTTCACCCAGGGGAAAAATTACAGCACTTAGTAAATCTTGAGACAAGTCATAGAGAAAATAAGACTGATCCTTGTTCCGGTCAACTGCTCGTAACAATTGGTAACGATTAGTTGCATCATCGTAGCGAATTTGGGCATAATGACCTGTAGCGATGCGATCGCATTCCCATTTCTCCTGTGCATATTGCACCATGGGACCAAATTTCACCGTCTTGTTACATTGAGAACAAGGTAATGGGGTAATTCCCACGCTATAACCAGTTACTAAAAAATCAACTATTTCCGTTTGAAAAACATCCCGAATATCCACAACCTCATGAGGAATACCCAATTGTTCACAAATATCAGCCGCGTCAATCATTCCCTCAGAGCAACATTGCCCCTTGCCTTTCATCAGCCAAAGGGTTAACCCAATTACATCATAGCCCTGATTATGGAGAATAGCGGCAGCTACGGAACTATCAACGCCACCAGAAAGACCAACGACAACTTTTTTCATAATTCACACTTTTCAAAGTGCTTACGGCTGATTTCGGCGATAAACACCACAAACAAACTTTCTGATTTTATCACAAGTTACAATACTTCGACATTCTAGCATAGATACTGAGAAATTTACAGCCTGAGAAGATGTTTTCCAAATATTCTTAGTATATATATGTATGGATGTATGGAATTTTTAATTAACTGATTAAAATAATAGGTAGGACAAAACTTTTACCACAGATGGTGACAAATATGCTGAATTTGAAAGTAAATCGCTTGATCCCTTTATCTATGTTTTCCTTACTTCTGAGTGGATGCTGGGGTATCATCTCCGAATCTAGCCCAGTTCAAGCCCAAATACCCAACAAAAATCTATTATTAGCACAGTCTCAACCCATGCAACCGATAGAATTTAATAATCAAAATTACCAATATGATCAACGTGGACAATATACACAATCTAACCCAAATTTTGATAAATATTTTGTTTATGTTGATAACAATAGTGCCCAAATGTTGCAACGAGTAAAACAGGTTGAACGCACTGCTTATATTCGTAATTACAACGGTCGTAATGTGATCCAAGCGGGAGTTTTTACTAGCCAATCTAATGCCCAAAGACGGATCAGAGAATTGGAGTCAAAAGGTATTTTTGGGGCAGGTATTGTTAATACCAAAAATCGAGGAATAACACCTGGGACTGGATCACAAGTCAAGCCTGATGATGATACTTTTGTAATTGATCCGCAAAACTTAGGAAACTTCTACTATGTAGTTATTCCCGGTAATGGCAATAACTTACGTTCTTTAGAACAAAAAATTCGCTACGCACTCCATATCAATAAGATAAATATCAATGTCTCTATGAGAACTCAACCACAAGGAGCGCATATAGCAGTCGGACCATTCAGAGATCGCTTGGATGCAGAAAAATGGAATAATATTCTCAAAAAGTCCGGTTATGGCAATGCTAGAGTTTATTACGGAAAATAATTGACAACTGACAAATGAATAAAAACCAATTTGTTGTTACAGCCTCCCAAATGCGGGACATTGAAACTCGAATATTTACAGCAGGAATGCCTGTAGCAGCGTTAATGGAAAAGGTTGCAGGACTAATTTCCCAACGCTTACAGGCTATTATTTCCCCTGGGGAATGTGTAGGAATTTTAGCAGGTCCTGGGCATAACGGCGGAGATGCTTTAGTTGTAGCGCGTGAACTCCATTTTCGAGGTTATCAAGTTTGGATTTATCAACCTTTTTCTAAGCTTAAAGAACTCACTGCTCAACATTTTCAATATGCACAAAATTTAGCCATTCCCTGTTATCAAGAAATTACGGAATTACCAAATTGTGATTTTTTAATTGATGGTTTATTTGGATTTGGTTTAGAAAGAGAAATTACTGATACTATCGCCACAGCCATTAATTATTTTAACGCCAGAAATCAGCCTATTATTAGTATTGACATCCCTTCCGGTTTACATACAGATACAGGAGAAGTTTTAGGCACAGCTATTCAGGCACAATATACATTTTGTTTAGGTTTATGGAAACAAGGTTTACTCCAAGAACAAGCAATACCTTATATTGGCCAAGCACAATTAATTGATTTTGATATTCCCTTAGCAGATATTCATACCGTTTTAGGTGATAGTCCCCAAATAAAACGCATTACTTCCACAACAGCATTATCTACTTTACCTTTACCTCGTCCTCTAACGACTCACAAATATAAACAAGGACATTTACTATTAATTTGTGGTTCTCGACGCTATGCAGGAGGAGCAATTTTAACAGCTTTAGGAGCGCGGGCTTCTGGTGTAGGAATGTTATCCATTGCTGTTCCCGCAACTATTAAACCCTTATTAGTTTCCCATTTACCAGAAGCATTAATTATCGGTTGTCCCGAAACAGAAACAGGCGCAATATCTCATTTACAATTACCGGAAAATACAGACTTAAATTCATTTACTGCGATCGCTTGCGGACCGGGTTTAACACAAGATCATCCCGCACTAATACCCAAAATAATTAAATGTGAATGTCCTCTTGTTCTTGATGCTGATGCTTTAAATATTTTGGCACAAATAGGTACTATCTCCACTCTGAAACAGCGCACAGCAGTCACTATACTCACACCCCATACGGGAGAATTTCATCGTTTATTTCCCCATATTTCCCCCCTCAATAGAATTAAAGCCGTGCAAACAGCGGCCCAGGAAAGCGGGGCTATTATCCTATTAAAAGGGGCAAGAACCGCCATATCCAACCCTCAAGGTCATGTTTGGATCAATCCCGAAAGCACCCCAGCTTTAGCCCGTGGTGGCAGTGGAGATGTATTAACTGGTTTATTAGGTGGACTCTTAGCCCAAATTTTAACGAAGACAGGAGGCGGTTTTTGTAAAGGTCAGGCTTTGGACCAAATTGTTTCGATAAATATGAATAAAGTAATTTCTATAGAAGATATAGTAGCAACTGCCACTTGGTGGCATTCCCAAGCAGGAATTTTAGCAGCACAAGCCAGAACAGAATTAGGAGTTGATGCCTTTACACTAACACAGTATTTAATACCAGTTTTGAAGCGATGATAATTGGGAAAGAGGCAATAGGTAATAGGTAATAATTAATTCTTACCAATTACCAATTACCAATTACCAATTAATTACTTAATTGTTACCTTACCACCAGCTTCTTCAATACGCTTCTTGATATCTTCAGCAGCTTCTTTAGCTACAGCTTCCTTAACTGCTTTAGGAGCAGCTTCTACCAAGTCTTTAGCTTCTTTCAGACCTAAGCCTGTGATTTCACGGACGATCTTCAGAACCGCGATCTTCTTATCAGCAGGTACAGCTTCAAGAATTGCATCAAATTCGGTCTTCTCTTCTACCGCTTCAGCAGCAGCACCAGCACCAGCACCAGGAGCCATCATCACCATGCCACCAGTAGCAGCAGCACTTACACCAAATGCTTCTTCAATTTGCTTAACTAATTCAGAAGCTTCTAATAAGGTCAAAGATTTCAATTGTTCTAAAATTTGTTCGGTTGCAGCAGACATGGATATAACTCCTAAAGAATGTTTGATTTGTTAGTTTTTAGTGGTTAGTTGTGATTTGTCAATTATTAATTTTGACTAACTACAACTAATTTAGGAAGCACTTTCAGAACTACCGCTATTGTCTTTTTCAGCGACAGCTTGTAAAGCGCGAGCCAAGGAACTGGGAACTTCGTTGATACCAACAGCCAGCTTGGTAGCCACACCGTTGATAGCTCCAGCAATTTGAGCCATAAGTTGTTCCTTAGATGGCAAGTCTCCTAAAGCTTTAATATCAGCTTCGGTGAGGACACGACCTTCCATCACACCACCACGGATTTCTGTTTTCTTGGCGGCTTTTTGGAATGCTTGATAAGCTTTAATTGCTGATAAATCTTCTTTAACTAGCACAAATGCAGAAGAACCTTTGAGTAATTCTGACATTGGCTGCCATTGTTCCTGATCCTGAATGGCAATGCCCATTAAGGTGTTTTTTGTCACCTTACATACAGCACCACTAGGACGCAATTGCCGACGCAAATCAGTGATTTCGGCAACTGTTAAACCCTGATAATCAATTACGAATGCCAAGGTTGACTCACTCAAGCTTTCCTTGAGATCGGCTACTATCTCTTTCTTGTTTTCTAACGTTCTTCCCATACTTGTCTCACCTCCAATGTCAGTTGTCAGTGGTCAGTTGTTAGTTGTCAGTTGTTAGTTGTCAGTGGTCAGTTGTCAGTTTTGACTATATATATTTCCTGTCACCTGTCACCTATCCCTTTGTACTGACTTACTTACCGAAAACAATTAACCCCAGCTAACTTAGCCAGGGTTTCAAAGGAGTATTTTTAATGCTGTCATTGTCACAGTTTTGCTGTGCAAACCCCAGGCGGTTAAAATTACAACCTCGGCAGGATATTAAGCTATTAGCACCTGCTGTCTCCGGCTTGATTAAATTTTCGATTTTCGACTTCGGATTTTGGATTTGAAATTAAAGCTTGATAATAAAGCAAAAAATTCAATTGTCTATCTACCAACTATCAATCTAAAATCCAAAATTATGCAGCGTCGGTCAGTTTTAATTCTCTGAGTGCGCTGATGTCAACGGAAATTGATGGTCCCATAGTAGAGGATACATACAATGACCGCCAGTAACGACCTTTAGCTCCTGAAGGACGGTTACGATCAACTGATTCTTGTAATGCCTTCAGATTGATTAATAAATCTTCAGGTGAAAAAGCAGCCTTACCAAACATAACATGAACAATCCCAGTCCGGTCAGCCCGATATTCTAATTTACCTGCTTTGAATTCGGCGATCGCACTACCAATGTCAAATGTCACTGTTCCACCTTTTGGTGAAGGCATCAGACCCCGTGGACCGAGCAATTTACCCAATTTTGCTACCTGTGGCATCACATCTGGTGTAGCAATGAGTTTATCAAAGTCCATGAAGCCTTTCTGAATCTGGTCAATTAATTCTTCTGAACCAGCAATATCAGCACCAGCGTTAGTTGCTTCCGTAACTTTTTCACCTCTAGCAATTACTGCTACCCGAATTACCTGTCCTGTACCTTTGGGTAGTGCTACAGTTGTCCGCAACTGTTGGTCTGTATATTTAGGATCAATTCCTAAACGGATATGAGCTTCAGCAGCTTCAGCAAATTTAGCGGTTGCTGTTTCTTTTAACAGATTTAATGCTTCTAAGGGTGTATAGTCCCTTTCTTCTACTTTGTCGAGCAACGCCTGTAAACGACGTGATACTTTTTTTGCCATTTTGTTCTCCTGGGGTAGTCTCGAAGCTGTGCCTCTCCCCCGATAAAATTTTGGATTTTAGATTTTGGATTTTGGATTGAGTCTAATTTTTTAACTCAGCTTTCAAAACGCAAAATTGGTTAACTTCTTAGTCTTTGATGGTTACGCCCATGTTTTTAGCAGTTCCTTCCACGATATTCATGGCTGCATCAATATCATTAGCGTTGAGGTCAGGAAGTTTGGTTTGAGCAATTTCCCGTAATTGCGCTCTGGTAATGCTACCAACTTTCTTTTTGTTGGGTTGCTCAGAGCCTCTTTCAATCTTTGCTGCCTTGCGGATCAATACTGATGCTGGTGGGGTTTTGAGTACAAATGTGAAACTTCTATCTTCATAAACAGAAATTTCTACAGGAATTACCATCCCAGCTTGGTCTGCTGTTTTGGCGTTGTACTCTTTGCAAAACATCATGATGTTAACACCATGTTGACCCAATGCTGGACCAACTGGCGGTGCTGGGTTGGCTTTCCCAGCATTCAGGGCCAATTTAATGACCGCTACTACTTTCTTCGCCATTTGTATTTAGCTCTGTTTTTTAACCTGATTAAATTCCAATTCTACTGGTGTATCTCTTCCAAAGATTGAGAGTAGAGCTTTTAGTTTACTCCGTTCTGGGGAAACTTCAATCACCTCGCCTTCAAAATCCTTAAATGGACCAGAAAGCACAACTATTTTATCACCTGTAGCCATATCAATTTTGACTACTGGTTCTTGTTCCGTGGTTTGTTTGAATATGCGTTCTACTTCGGAAGGATTGAGAGGGACTGGCTTTACGTGGCCGCGGCCTCTGCCGCTACCCCGTTTTTGTTCCGCGCCCACAAAGTTGATCACGTGGGTGGTATTTCGTACCACCTGCCATGTATCATCACTCATTATCATCCGTACTAGCACATACCCAGGAAAAACCTTTTCTTCCGAGGGCTGACGTTTACCATCTTTGCGGATTTTCACAGTTGGTGTGTGCGGAATTTCCACTTGGATAATTTTATCAGCAACATCAAAAGATTGGATACGTTGCTCTAAGTTTGTTTTCACTCTCTTTTCACAACCAGAGGCTACTTGCACTGCATACCAACGTGCTTCTTTAAGTGCTGTTAAGAGTGCTTCCTCGGACTGCAAATCTGAGTTGCGTGGTTCGTCTGTTGCAGAAGTCATCAGAACACCTGTTTTGCCGCCCAAGCGAACAATCCATCTACCAAGTATATCAAAGATGCGGAGAGTGTAACCATTAATAGTACAGCGGCTGATTCACTCACTAACTGTTTCCGACTGGGCCAAACTACTTTTTCAAGTTCTTCCTTTGTACCTTGGAAAAAATTGTTTAAGCTAAACCCATTTTCGGTTTCTGGCATTTCTGCTTCATTTTTTTTGGCCACAGTCGTTATCCCCCCGTTTCTTAATTAGCACTACCTGATGATTTTTCTAGGTTTACAGCTTCGACCTCAATTGAATGACAACAAGTAAGCTGTAATTTAAAAATAATTATACCCGAAATAATGAACGCTATCTGCCATTTCGGCAGTCGCGTTATTGCTTCGGGTGTTATTTTTACTTTTGAGCGCGCCCTGGAGGACTTGAACCCCCGACATCAGGTTTTGGAGACCTGCGTTCTACCAACTGAACTAAGAGCGCACAAGCTTTTCTTGTTACAGTCATCGCGCCGAACTTTTTTTAGTTTAACGCAATTTCGATTTTAATTGTAACTTATTTTTTTTTATTTGGCAAGTTAGCGGCGGATGCCGCTTGCAGCTTGAGTTTTGCCTATTAACTCACAATTTTGGTTACAGAGCGCGGTCAAATCTTTGTTTAATACGGGTTGCTTTACCAACGCGATCGCGTAGATAGTAGAGTTTAGCACGTCTAACTTTACCACGACGGATGACTTTAATACTTTCAATGCGGGGAGAATGGAGTAAAAATACTCGTTCAACGCCTACACCTTGGAAAACTTTGCGAACTGTAATGGTTTCGTTGATGCCACCATTACGCATAGCAATAACTACACCTTCATAGGGCTGAACCCGGTATTTAGTACCTTCTTTAATTTTGACTCCGACTTTCACTGTGTCCCCGACATAGATTTGGGGTAAATCAGATTTCAAATGTTCCGCTTCTATGGAGCGGATAATTTCTTGCGCGTTCATTATTTTTCTGTTTTTTGAAAAAACTCACAATCATTAATTATAAATCTATAATCGCTTCTAAGTCTAGATATTAGTTGACAGTTGACAGTTGCCTTTGGTGATTGGTGATTGGTGAGACAAATTTTTATTACTCCTCCTGCCTCCTGCCTCCTGCCTCCTGCCTCCTGCCTCCTGCCTCCTGCCTCCTGCCTGTTCCCTGTTCTCTGTTGTAAAATAGACTCTGTAAAGATTTCAGGGGAGGCCAGGTAACTGGTCATAAACGCCTATAGAAACTATCTTTGGCAACATTCAAGGTTTAAAGTCCAGCCAGCTAAAACAACTCCAGCGGCTGTACCACCAGCGAATATCAGGCGATCGCATTACTACGGCTGAGTTTGCCCAACGGTTGGCAGCAATTAGTACGGAAATTAATCAACCTGTGTGTGCCTACGTCAATCGGCGCGGACAAGTGATTCGGGTTGGTGTAGGTACTCCACGTCAAACCCAAATTCCGCCCCTAGAATTGCCCCGTTATGGTGCAGAACGTCTCAGTGGTATTCGTTGTCTATCTACTAATCTCAAGTCAGAACCACCGAATGAAGCGGCTTTAACGGCGATGGCTTTGCAAAGATTAGATGCTTTAGTAGTTTTAAATATTACTGGAGCAGGATTTACAAAGCGTGGTGGTGGTGCAACTGGCTATGTAAAAGAAGCTTATTTAGCGCATCTGGTAGCTAATAGTAAACAGCTAGTTGCCAGCCAGTCTGCTGGGATGAGTATTCCTGATGTAAGGATATATTCAAGTATATCACCACCTTTAAGTTTAGATGCTTTAGCGGATCAAGATTTTCTGGACTTGGTGGAAAGTTTAGAAGAGGAGTTTAGCCGGGAATATGTAGCTCAAGAAGTAGATGGAGATCATGATCGGGTGGTTATTGTGGGAGTATTAACTGAAAATACCACCCCCCAAGAATTCCAGGATATTATAGCAGAATTAGCGCGGTTAGTAGATACGGCTGGAGGTGATGTCTTACAGACATTACAGCAAAAGCGATCGCGTATTCATCCCCAAACCGTCATCGGTGAAGGTAAAGTTCAAGAAGTCGCCATCACGGCTCAAACTCTAGGTGCTAACTTGGTAGTATTTGATCGTGATCTTTCACCATCCCAAGTCCGCAATTTAGAGGCACAAATTGGGGTGAGAGTGGTTGACCGCACGGAAGTAATTTTAGATATTTTTGCCCAACGCGCTCAATCTGGTGCGGGTAAATTGCAGGTAGAACTGGCACAATTAGAGTATATGTTGCCCCGACTCACAGGCCGAGGTCAAGCCATGTCTAGGCTAGGTGGTGGTATTGGGACAAGGGGACCTGGTGAAACCAAGCTAGAAACAGAACGGCGGGCTATTCAAAAACGGATTTCTCGACTGCAACAAGAAGTTAATCAATTACAAGCCCATCGTTGTCGGTTACGTCAACGGCGACAACACCGAGAAGTTCCCTCTGTGGCTTTGGTGGGTTATACCAATGCTGGTAAATCTACTTTACTCAATGCCCTCACTAACGCTGAAGTATATACCGCTGACCAATTGTTTGCGACCCTTGACCCGACTACACGGCGGTTAATGCTTCCCCATGCGGAAACGGGCGCGCCCCAGGAAACTCTGATGACGGATACGGTAGGGTTTATCCATGAGTTACCAGCATCTTTAATGGATGCTTTTCGGGCAACCTTGGAGGAGGTAACAGAAGCGGATGCTTTATTGCATTTGGTAGATTTATCTCATCCTGCTTGGTTGAGTCATATTCGCTCAGTTCGGGATATACTCGCACAAATGCCCATTACACCGGGGCCAGCGTTAGTGGCTTTTAATAAAATTGATCAGGTTAGTAGTGAAACTCTGGCTTTGGCTAGGGAGGAGTTTCCTTTAGCGGTTTATTCGAGCAAGAGACAAAGTGAAACTGGTGAAGACTTCGGGCAACTATCGGCAAAAGTACATTCCCCATCGGGACTACATCGTATCGTGACTGGGAAAC
>OGVQ01000005.1_pt1 | contig 71587 bp, 60 predicted proteins | sample 1575801 | NCBI WGS metagenome assembly OGVQ01 (sample SAMN07581550, study PRJEB24739) | freshwater metagenome | place: Singapore | collected 2015-04 | reverse complement strand
GTTTCCCAGTCACGATATGGTCCATGGGGATTTAGGGGGCTAAAACGAAGACAGATAGGACTTGTGTGTACACCGTAGCTTATTAAGGGGGGAAATAGTGAAAATCCAGTTCCCTCCCCTTACTAAGGGCAGGGTTAGGGTGGTATAAAAAATATTTGATACATCAAACATAACTTTTCAAACACCCTCTAATGTAAAATCCCCTGTACTTAAGAGTAGAGGGGATAAGTTCAAATATCCATCTTGATGAATACAAATCTAATGGAAATTGTGAGAAAGATTACAGAACAATTAGCAATTAGCGGACAAATTACACCAGATCAGATTACAGATGTAGCGCGTGATGGCTATAAATCAGTTGTAAATCTTCGATTTCCAGATGAAAAAGACTGGTGGGAAGATGAACAACAGCAAATAGAGGATTTAGGCTTAAACTATGTGAATATTCCCATTCAATTTGAAGAACTAAACCCTCAGTTTGCTCTGGTAGTATTTAGAATCCTGGAAAATTTACCTAAGCCGATCTTGATACATTGTGATAATGGCATTCGTGCGGCGGCAATAGTATTATTCTATATTGCTAATAAACAGGGCATTGAATTTGATCAAGTATGGCAAAAAAATTCTCAATTCTTCTTATTCTAGAAATATAATTTTTGACTGGGTTATTCTACCTTTCTATGGTACTGACAAGTTGACATGAATCTCTGTAATCTACGTTCTTTTTTTGTTGGTTAGATGTTCCAGATGGAACAAGTTGACGATTTTCTTTAATTAACCGGCTGTAAGTACGCTGGGGAATATAGTGAATAGGATTGTAACCTATACAACGTAAAATTAGCACACAAGCCCAAGAATAACGGCCATCGGTGATCGCTTCAATAATTTGATTAAACTGTTCAGGAGAGATGGCACTATGAAAATCTTTCTGGGGAGAAGAAGCTTGGTAGTTCATAACTAACCCTGATATTAAAGGACTGAAGGTTAATAGGTAATGAAAATTTAAACCAAAAACCTGTGGCTTAAGATTAATGAAACTCTTGTGATCAAGAAAACATATTTTTCCCGATTCAATAAGTTTTCTAAATCTTGAGATTTCGGTTATCGAATCTGAATGCTACTCAAGTTAATGGCAAAGTTTAAATTTCGTATTTTGGTCTATGAATAATTTTCTGTTGGTAAATCATCTTGATATCTAAGCTTGAGTATAGCTATTAGTTCACAATCAAATATCAACATTATTTGTGATTATCAGAAAGTTTTATTAATTTTCTGTGAGGTTTGAGTAGCAGCAGCATCAATAATATATAACTCCAATTGAAAGGATATTTTTAAAGTCACTAACTTATCTAAAACATCTCTCTAAACCCCTATTTTTGGATGATAGGTGGATCATTCCTATTTTCCTAGAGAAAAGCGAATAATAGAGTCTCCGGTAAGCTAGGGCGAACATGGACTCGGAAAAAATGAAGAGTTTTGTTTGTGGGCAGGATGAACCGCGATTTCTAATTTATGGGGAAGTTATAAATTAGACTTTACAAACATCCCTTAGGTTATTCAGGCTTATTTGTCTCATTAAATACTTTGAAAATTTTCTCTTCGTCCTTTCGACAGAGTTGTTTTAATTTCTGGGTTGAATCAATTGTCCAAGAACAAATAGAAAATATAGAGATTGGAATTGTGACACTATTTAAATAGTCATGCAACATTTAACTATTTCCTCTCAACATTTTTGTAAATACCCCTTGTGACACTATTATATGCAGAATACTATGTTTTTAGTCTCCGGTAAGCCAAGTTGGCATTTTATTTTTATAGATATTGCAAAGAATAGGTCTGAAAACTTCGTAGTAAATGGCAATATTAATAGTGGCACAATCAGTATTTACAAAATTATTAAATAGCAGTATTTTAGTGATGTGACAATTTAAAAACTGGCACACTAAATATTTACAAAACTAGATATAAAATATATTCCGTTTGATTGTTTAATAAAGTACATAATTGATCTGCGGTTAATTTTCAATTGATAATATCTCTGATCATGTCGGATTAAATACTTATGCAGAACTGAGGAAAGAACTCTCTCAAACCATCTTTCCTTTGTATTCTTCATACCTTTGTGGTTTATTTTCCCTAACTTGTGCGTATATCCTATTAGACATCTCCGAAAAAGAGTCTAAAATCCTTAATCTATCTAGCTGAAAACCTAATTTCCGGAGGGGTCTATTGATGTTGAAGACAGCAGAACGTTGGGGAAAATAATTTTCCCTATTCCCTCCTGACTCGGTGACTTCTGAATTCTTACTACTTAATTTCCTAAAAGTGCGCGAACTTCCTGATCCGTAGTTTGCGTAAAATCCTCATACCACCAACCAATTGCAGACATAAATTCTGGAGACTGCAAACAAACCACATCATCTACTTCTAAACGGAACTCTTTACAAATACTCAGGGATGCTATGGGAACTGCAACTATGATCTTTCTTGGCTGTTGTTGTCGCAAAATAGCGATCGCAGCACGTATGGTTGCACCCGTGGCAATGCCATCATCTATTAAAATAACTATTTTGTTGTGAACATTAACTGGTGGTTTATGTCCTCGATAAACTTGATCTCGTCGTCTTAATTCCTGTAATTCTTGGTTAATAACTTGACTAATTTGTTCTTGATCTATTCCTAAAGAATCAATGGTATCTTGATTTAGAACAATAATATTCTCGGCAGTGATCGCCCCCATAGCCAGTTCTTTGTGTGCAGGTACACCAAGTTTCCTAACTATACATATATCTAGGGGCGCATTCAAATATGTAGCGACTTCAAAGGCTACAGGCACCCCACCACGAGGTAATGCAAGTACCAATACATCCTCATGGTTTTTGTATGCTTGTAGCTTTTGAGCTAACATTTGACCCGCTTGAATACGGTTCAAAAATTTTTGGCTCATGGTATTTTGGCAATTTGCTTTAAAGCAATTTCTACTTGTTTATATTCATCCTTTAGCCTTGATACTAATTCTAAAACTCCCTCTAAATTCTGATTCTTGCCTTTTAATTCTAACTCTAGACAAAGCTGAGAAAAATTAACTGCTCCCAAGGAAGCACTGCTAGACTTTAACTGATGGGCGGCTTTATTAAGAGCATCAGGATCTTCATTTTTAACAGATGTTTGAATCGCTGTCAGTATTGGAGGCGATTCTAACAAATAAGTATGGATAATGTCCGCTAAAATTTCTACCTCACCCCCGAGCATATCTAATAAGGAATTTAAGACTTGAGTATCTATTGGCGACATTTGTAAAATTTTGAAAGTGCTAAATTTAGATAATTACCAAAATTAGGTGTAATCAATGTTCAAATAAGTCTTTGAATTGCAATAAATCTAAAGTTACTATTGTGGGTAAAATTTGAAAACATTCTTGGGCAATTTGCCAGCGTTCTTCCCGTTCCAACATGGTCATGAGCTTTTGTTGTATGCTCAGGAGGTAGCGCACATCATTAGCTGCATAACTGAGTTGCGCTTCAGATAAATTATCGGCGTTACCCCAATCAGAACTTTGAGAGCTTTTATCTAATTCAATTTTTTCTAATTCTAATACTACGTCTTTTAATCCATGACGATTAGTGTAGGTACGTGCTAATTTACTAGCGATTTTAGTGCAAAAAATCGGCTGTACGCAAATCCCTAAATTTTGGCGTAAAGTAGCAACATCAAACCTAGCAAAGTGAAAAACCTTGAGGCTTTGATTTGCTTCCATGAGGATTTTTAAGTTTGGTGCTGCTGTTTGTCCTCTCAAGATGCGAATGGCAGCAATTTTACCCTCTGAATTACACAGTTGGACTAAACACAAGCGATCTCGCTGAGGTAAAAGTCCCATTGTTTCCGTATCCACAGCGATAGTCGGAGACTTTAAATACTCCTCTAAGGTGGTATCACTTAAATCACCATCGCACACCTGAAAATCTGGTAATGTCATAAAGCTGTCAAATATAAATTATCTTTATTTTGCCAGACAATATGACCATTGCTAATGCTACAATCAAAAAATAATAGTGAAAAGTTCACAAATCAGGGAATTTAACGACAGAAATTTCATGAAACATCGCTGAAATGATCAATAAAAGCCATTTAGATGTTAATTTCTTTTTGTGGCATTAGCATTCAAGAATATTTGTGTCAAATAAACTTCACCTTTGTCATTAGTCGCCACACCAACACCAGTCAAGTTATATTTACCCTGAAGATTCTTCAGATGTCCGGGGCTTTTTAACCATCCAGAAACCGCTTCATTGGCAGGACTGCTATATCCCAGATTGTAGGCTACATTTTCAGCCGCACTGTCATAATCAAGGGGAATGGCCATTACGCGCTCTTTAAATCCTTGATGGCTAAAAGGAACTTTACCACTAGCCATGTTTTCACTATGAATTCTTGCTTGTTTGCTAATTTTTTCGTTAAAAATTAATTGTTTTAGTCCCTTTTTTGCCCGATATTGATTAATTTGCGTAAAAACTGATTGCTCTAAATTAGTATTTTGAAAATCACCATTAGATATTTTTGCTTGACTTGTCACAAGTGATGAACGCTGATGACGAACAGTTTGTTGAGCAGAACTATTATCTGGGTTCGCAGCAGTCATAAAGCCACTAGCAAGGACAAGCGTACTTAAAGCCATGCCAAAAGCAGTTTGTCGTAACATAGGGGTTTAATTAATGTATGGATTTATTGGATATATACTCTATCTTCTGATTATTAGAATACTTACCAGGATACTATTTACCAAATATGAACTCTAGCATCATCAAATTCTCATAATTAAAATCAGTCATATATCTGCAAGCTTGTTAATGTGTTTTAAAAAAAATACTATTTATTAGCATCGGGTTAACAAATGTTATTTACACTACATTATTAATCAAAATTAAAAGGAAAAAATAGTATCCCATGATAGATGTTATGGTTATTTGCCATTCTTTGTCAGGAGGCTTGACAAATTTCTGAGTTTTGGCTATACTCATATTATACTTGGAAATATATCTTAGCCATATCTAGGTTTGCTAACTCTTCAGGAGTGAGTTAAAAGTTTTACTAGTTTTAGCAGTGGATTGGGTTTTAGCTTACTTCCCGAAGGGTACAAAGTCAAACCCAGCAAACTATTTTATGCTTATAAAAACTTTTTTGATTCTTTGAAAAGTAAAAGAAAAGGTAAAAAAGTTGGTAGTCCTAAATTTAAAAAGAAAACAAATCAACAATCAGCGCGATTTAGGATTGGTGGTTTTTCAATTAAAGGAAATGAAGTTTATCTTGCTAAAATTGGGAATGTTACTCCTATTTGGTCTAGGGAATTACCATCTTCTCCTAGTTCTTTAACAGTTATCAAAGATTGTGCTAATCGCTATTTTCTTAGTTTTGTAGTAGAAGTTTAACCTATTAATATTGATGCTAAAAACGAAAGCATCGGAATTGATTTAGGAATTAAAACTTTTGCTGTTATGAGTAATGGTGAAAAAGCTCAAAGCCTTGATTACTCAAAATTAGATAAGAAAATCCGTAAATTCCAAAAGAAATTAGCGCGTCAATCTAAAGACTCAAAACGCAGAAATAAAATTTAAGAAAATATCACTTGCCTGTATTCCTGATTTTATAAGCATTCTGACTCGGTGATTATATATGTTGATCAGCTTGATTTGATAAAGTTTGTATAATGATTTTTAAAGATGAGTAACTGTAGAATTGGGAATATAAAAATTATCTTTGAGATGAGAAGAAAAATTTTGTATTTCATTCAGGTGCATACTATTATAACTAACAAATTATTATAAGGATGGGTTTGGATACAATGATGCTAATTAAGCGAAAGAACCGAAGTATTGCTGTTATTTTAGCCTTTGCTGGCACACTAACAATTTCAGGTTTACATAAATTTTACCTGGGACAACCACTTTGGGGAATACTATATGTTTTGTTATCTTGGACACCAATTCCTAAAATCGCTAGTGCTATTGAAGGCGTTTGGTATTTAACTCAAGAGGAAGAAACTTTTGATCGCTATTTTAATTTAGGTAAGTCACAGATTAAGGTATCATCACAAATTGGTAATCAGGTAGAATCCGTAGCTAATGCTTTACGTGAGTTAGAAGCACTCCGACAAGATGGATTAATTTCTGAGTATGAGTTTGAGCAAAAGCGTCGTCAAATGTTAGATCAGATTTAGGGAATAGGTGACAGGTTAAGAGGAAATACGGAAGAGTTGTTTTAATCAAGATTATTAATTATGAATAAATGGCTACCTGTAAATCTGAAATTGCAAAAGCTGCGAGGAAAGCTGCTGAGTGACCCCTATTATCGTTTACAATCGGCCGAAGAGGTACGGATGGCCTCTGAGTTGGGTTTGGGTATTGATGTTAACCAAGCCACTGTGGATGATTGGCTGCGTTTACCTGGGTTATCAATTCATCAAGGGCGATCGCTCGTGGAACTTTCTCGCGCTGGTGTAGTATTCTACTGTATTGAAGATGTGGCGGCGGCTTTGGGGTTGCCTGTGCAGCGATTAGCACCTCTAAAGCCTCTGCTAAATTTTAATTATTATGATCATTTCTCTCTAGATCGAACCCAGCAGATTAATCCTAATACTGCTTCTGTAGAGAGTTTATCAAAGATTCCCTTTATGGATTTGTCCCTAGCACAGACAGTTGTGGAAAACCGTCTGGCTGCTGGCCCTTACCGCAGTCTAGCAGATTTTCAACAACGGTTAAATTTGCCGGGAGATGCGATCGCTCAGTTAATGTATTATTTGCGGTTTTAGCTATTTGTCAGTTGTCAGTTGTCAGTTGTCAAGAAGTTAAATTAAACCGATGCGGTCAAGAGGCCAGAAGCGAAAGATGGCGCGACCGATGACGTTTTGACGGGGGACAAAACCCCAGTAGCGGGAGTCATTACTATCATTGCGGTTGTCTCCCATGACGAAAAATGCGCCTTCTGGGACTTTGATTTCTGGAAATGGACGATTTGGAGGTTCGGCAATGTAGTCTTCTGTCAAGGCTTTACCGTTGAGGTAGACTTTACCCTGGACGATGCTAATTACTGCACCTGGTTCACCAATTACTCGTTTAATAAAGGCTTGATTTTGAAGATAGCCCCGCCGTTGTAATTCTGGTGGTGAGCTAAAAACGACGATATCGCCGGTTTTGGGGGGATGCAACCGATAGGATACTTTTTCCACCACTAAGCGATCACCTGTGTGTAAGGTAGGATACATTGATTCAGATGGAATTAAACGTGGTTCAGCAATAAACGTCCGAATTAAGAGGGCTAAACACAGGGCAATAGTAATTAAAACTAGATTTTCCTGCCAACTACTCTTTATGTTTGTTTGTGAGGAAGTATCTTTGATATCACTTTTCTCGATAGTCATAGTTAACGGTGTAAGGGTGATAGAGGGGCAGGGGAGTAGGGGAGCAGGGAGAAGATGTTTCCTACGAACAACTGACAACGGACAACTGACAAATTATCCATTATCTGATTTAGCGGTAATAACTTCTGCGGCACGGAGGACTTTTTCACCCAAAAGGAAACCGCGACGGACAATTTTAGTGATTGTTTGGTCTGGCATATCTGTTCTTTCTTCTCGATCAATGACCCGACATAAGTTAAAATCTGGTTCTGTTCCTTCCTGTAATTCTATAGGTAAAATTTGTCGCTTATTTAAGACACTGAGAAACTTGCGATTAACTGCACCAATGGATTTGGGTAGCCGTTCCATAAATTCTGGACTAGGATCGGGGTTATTTTCTAGGTAGTTTAATAAGGCTTCTAGAGCATCAGCGACTTCTAAAAGTTCTAAGAATAAATCTTCTGTTTGGGCTGTAGTTTGGGTTTGCTGTTCTCTTAAAGATTGTTGTAATGCTACATTATCTTTTTGGAGAACGCCGAGTTTTTCTACGAGTAAATCTCGTAATTCTAAGGTAATGAGATAATTAGGTGATAAGTCAGACACGGGACATCTCTTTGGATAGCACAGGTAAGATTTTTTGGCCCAAGTGTTGACTTGGGGATGGGAATAAACATCTCCAAAAAAGATGGTAGAGACGAGAATCCCTACCCCTACCCATGGAACTTCTCTACAAGGGTTTCAGGTCAAGAAGCATCTTTAATTTCTGGAGATGTCTAATGATTACATAAAAGCTGATTGTATGAGTATCTCTAACCATTAACCCCCTTGACTTGTGAACGAGTTGTAAGGTAGACTCACGCGAAGTATAAATTAAGTTACAAATACTTTAAAATTAAACCTAAATTCTTATACCGATGAAACAACTTCAAACAAGACTTACCCTAATTATATTTGGTATTTTCTTTACAGGGTGGATTATTTGTGGCTTATCTATTTGGGGACTAGAGTACAATGGTGCTAGGAAGGACATTATACGCAAGGCTGTATTGCTTTTAGATACAGCAGCCGCTACAAGAGATTACACATCAACTCAAATTCAACCTCAATTTGATCTCCTTACGCAAGATAAATCACGTGAAAATGTATTAAATTTAGCTGATAAAAATCAAGAAGTACCTGAGTTTAATAAGGTTACTGTTCCCTCCTATGCTGCCCAACAGATTTTGAATCAATTAGGGAAAACCAAAGAAAACAAAGGGTATACCTATCGAGAAGCTGCCATTAACCCAACAAACCGCAAAGATTTAGCGCTAGGGTGGGAAGTTGAAATAATTGAATACTTTGCCAAAAATCCTAATATCAAGGAAAAAATAGGTGAGCGGCTGGATTTAATAAGCGGCGAGAAAACGCTTTATATGGCCAAACCAATTCAGATTACTAAGTCCAGTTGTTTAGTTTGCCATGGTAAACCGGAAAATGCTCCTCCTTCTCTGATAAAAACCTATGGTAGTGAGAATGGTTTTGGCTGGAAGCTAAATGAAATCGTCGGAACAAGGATTATTTCAGTCCCTACAGTTGTTCAATATCAGGAGGCTCAGAAGTCTGTTGGGTCTTATTTATTAGCGATCGCCAGCGTATTTTTGATAGCATACACCACAGTTCTTCTAATTATACAGAAATGGATTACCAAGCCTCTAGATACTATTACTCAACTACTGGAAGAAATTAGTCTGCATCAGTTGGAAAGGTCTCAACTCCCAGAAGATAAATCCAATTCGTTAAGCCCGCTTAACAAAGCAATTAATCGCTTATTAATCAGTCTCAATAAAGCCTTAGAAGCAGACAAAAAATAACTTTGTATAGGTTAAATTGTCCAACACAATCAGCCATTATTACAGTTATTATTGGTAATTGAGGATTCTATATGAAAAATTTTTTAGCTCTTTTCCAAGTTGCATTTACCGGATGTCTGTTATTCATTTATGTTGTTATTTTAAACAACCCCCAACAAGTTTTTCCCACATTATTATACGGGTTGAAAATTGCCGTATTAATCAGTATTAGCATAGTTATTGTTAATGCTGTTTCTTTCCTATTAATCAATTTTTGGTTGACTCGTAAAAAAAGAACGCGCCCATCAAGATTATTGAAATTAATAGTCTCAGGTTTTCTGTATTTGATCTGCACTTTTATTATTCTACGTATTCTCGGTCAGGAAACCACAACGTTTTTTACTACTTCTGCTTTATTTACGGCAATTGTTGGATTTGCAATGCAAGAACCACTAGGAAATTTCCTGTCTGGGATTTTTCTTCAGATTAACCAACCGTTTCAAATTGGCGATCAGATTCAGGTTCAGGCATTAGAAGGGGTTGTTGTAGAAGGGGTGGTGGAATCAATAGATTGGAATTCAACAGATATCCGTCTCACATCTGGTGAAATTACTTATGTTCCTAATGGTGTGATCGCTAAAGAATTAGTCAAGATGATCACCCCTAGTTCGGTCTATCGAACAGTGGACTTTACAACTTCTGCCCATGTTCCACCTAACCAGGTCATGGATATCGCGTGTAAGGCAGTAATCAACCAACCCCTGTCAAATATTAATCTTGACAAACCCGTATTTGTCAGAATGTGGTCTTATGGGCTAGAGGAAGTGAACTATAAATTATTTTACTATCCCAAAAACTACAGTGAGGCCGAAAACCATACGGATCCAGAAATTCGCTGTCGGGTTTGGTATGCTCTGAGTCGTACTAGCTTGGGAAGTGAGTATCAGTCTACCGAGAATGAACGTCTGTTACAACTTGTTAGCAACATTGAATTTTTTAGAAATTTAACTGTCGAGGCTCAAAGGCTTCTGGTAGAACATTCAAAAACCCTACTGTTTGATGCGGACGAATTGCTTAATTCTCAAAATCTTCTTTCCCCAGGAATGTTTCTGGTAGTAAGAGGTTGTGTCATGATAGAACAAAAATTAGTCCCGAATTTAGAAACAATTACCTTTAAACCCTTTAGTCGTCAACCTCGGAATCATACCCAGTCTAGCTACGCTCTCAAACCACTAGCAATTGAACAAGTTGCCTCTGAGTTAGCTGAGTACATGGGTCCGCTTGCGTTCTCCCTGACTTACCAAGCGGCTAAAGAAGTATCATCTCTTTATTGGCTCTATGCAAGTTTAGCCTCTGAGATTGAGAATATAGACCAGAGACAGGAATTTATCCGTCACCAACCAGATGCTCCAACAGAAAAATTCCTGATAGGAGATTTCTTTGGAGAGATGAATCTTTTTATGGGAGAACCATTACCACTAGTTAAAATTACCACATTTGAAGATACGGAGATTCTTGCCATTACTCCCGTCGCAGTTGCAAATGCCCTTCATCATGACAGAATCTCTATCAATACAATGAGCCAATATATTACTCAATATCACAACAATTACTTAACTGGAACACTACAGGAAGTTCCCTCCAGTATTTTAAATCAGGATGGGATTTCAGAGCAAATGCAGGAACACTTAGAACCCTATTTTCGCCGTTTATTAGACCCATTAGACATCTAGTGAAAATTATCCTAAGCACAATTCATGGGGTTTGTCCCTTACAGTTACTAGGTATTTTTAATACCTGATCTACATCTAATTTATTTTCTCTTTTCTGTAATTCCGGGTTAACAGCAACGATTAATTTCCAATCATTAGATTTACTACAAAGTTTAGCCGCAATACTACTCAGACTGTCTCCAGATTGTACCGTATAAGTAGCTAATGAAGGGGCTGGTTGAGGGACAACAGGAGTAATTACCTGTGAAGTTGGAGTAGAACTAGGGGATAGGGCAGAATTAGATACATTTGCGGTATACATAAATGTTTGTAGGGCAAAAAAACTACCTGCTGCACCAATCATTAAACCGATCATTAACATAAAGATGGCAATTGCTGTTGTCCAAGATTTAGGACGTTGCGGTAGTTCTTCTAGGGAGCGAATCAAATAAATATCTGTCTCACAATTAGGACAAGTATTAGTTTGAATTCCTTGATAACCACAAACAGGACAGTCAATTTTAGTTTTGGTGTTCATCGTGTAAGTCCCGTGATAATTCTATTACTGGGTAGTTGTTGATTTAACCAATGTTGTACATCTGGTTATAATTTACCCCATAGGTGATCATTCTACTAATTCCGCAATCAGATTTTCAAATTGCTCGTGGGTAATTTATATTTCAATAGGAATCGCAATTCCGAAGTTATCTAATAACGCAAGTTGCTAGTTACTGCTGATAATTGTATCCTTTTAATACAGAATTTCATGTTTGGAGTATTATAAAGTACAAATTATGCTTATTTTGTACTTATTCAAAGGCGTTTTTTGATAACTAGCAACTTGGGTTAATAATTGGGTGGATGGATTAATATAAGCCGATGACGAATAGCTTTATTCATAGAAATAATCTGTCCTACATGAAAAGAAGGAGGCATTAAACTATGAATGCGATGATCCAATCCATCGTGCATCACATCTGTTGGTAATAGTGAATGATCTAATCCCAAGGTGTGACCAATTTCATGAGCGATAGTATTAGCAATTAAATTAGAAAATTGACCTAAATTTAAATTAGCTTGATTGGCAGTACTGATAATTTGGTCAATGCGAACAGCAGCAATATCTGTAACTTGATGATGACGGAAACTAGCTATTCCTAAATAATCTACAGGTTGCTGATCTGCAAATACATATACATGAATAAAATTACGTCCCCATTCTTTTTCTTCTGGTTTTTCTGAAGTTAAAAATACATGAACACTTCTAAAAGCACTGAAAACTTTAGCCAAAGCATCGGCTATTATTTCTAGCATGGTATTATTGTGATCATTTGCGTAAATGCTTCCAGAAATATCTATCCAAATACAATAGTGCATTTCTGGTTCTTTAGAAGTTAGAAATGAGCCGCATGATGGACATATACGCCAATCAAGTTGAATCCGAGAACGGCAACCTTGACAGCGCGGTTTTGCTGGTCTTTCCAGGTTAAGCCGTTCCCAGATGGGAACTTGCAATTTACGATTTGTCTTGGGTTTTTTGGTTAAATTCAGGCGATCGTAAAGTGACATTCTTTAACAATAAGATGCAACAAGTTCCCCTAAGCCATTAACACTCACACCATTACCAATAGCTGCCATTTTCCACTCATTATTATGGCGATAAACTTCAGCTAAAACCATCCCTGTCATGCCGCTGTACTCTTTACCAGATAGGTTATATCGAGCTAATTCTTTGTTATTAGCTGAATTTACCAATCTAACAAAGGCATTGTCAACTTGGGTAAAATCTTGTTTACGAGCAATGCAATCGTAAATATTGATGACGAGGACTAATTTAGCAATATCAGCAGGAATGCGCGGTAAATCAATAATGATTACTTCATCATCTCCATCGCCAGCACCAGTTAAATTATCTCCTGTATGGACGATTGATCCTGATGAATGTTGAAGATTACCAAAGTAGATAATATTCTCTTTTGCTGTTAATTTACCATTAGCATCCAAGCAAACTACAGAAGCATCTAGATCATAGTCATGACCACCACCACCAAAATTCCTAAAAAATCCACCACCAGACTTTTTAACTACATCCCAACCCAGTCCACACATCAATTTGGTTAGACCAGGAGCTTCTTTAGAAAGGGAAATTCTTTGTCCTTTCTGGAGATTAATTGCCATTTTTAATTTCTCCTAGCTAAACCGATCTAATAAAGCTTTTAATCCACCTTGATAGCCTGAACCAACGGCGTTTAAACGCCATTCACCGTCTTTTCGGTAAAGTTCAGCCATAATTAATGCGGTTTCAATGGAGTAGTCTTCAACTAGGTCATAGCGAATAACTTCTTGTTCGTTTTGAGCATTTACAACTCGAATAAAGGCATTTTGCACTTGACCAAAATTTTGATGTCGTTCTGCTGCTTCATGAATAGTGACAGCTATGACGATTTTTTGGACATCCGCAGGGATTTTTTGTAACTGAATCTTAATAACTTCATCGTCACCATCACCTGCACCAGTTAAATTATCTCCCGTGTGTTGAACTGATTTGGCAGCATCTGGACTAGTGAGATTATTGTAAAAAATGAAGTGTTGATCAGAAATTAATTTTTCGTTACTTCCCAGGAGAAAAACGGAGCTATCTAAATCAAAATCCAAGCCAGTATCCACAACCTTAACATCCCATCCCAAGCCTACAAATACTTCGATCAGTCCTGGGGAAACTTTTTCTAGTGATATCCGTTGTCCTTTAGTTAATGAAACTGCCATTGTTTACTATGCTCCTAAAGTTTTTGGTTGCTTTTACTTCTAGCCAAGTTTGTTACTAATATCTGAAATCCAGATTCAGCCCTGTGTAGTATTAATAGAGAAAATTGAGACACACTAAAAATAGTTGCTGTTAAATTCTGTCTAGTGCCATAAAGGACATCAGACTTAGGATCTATTGCAGCATATATACATGAAAAAAACAAGTCATGCTTTTGCAAAGAAAAACTCCAAAACGTTCTCAGATAAACATTTACAGAGATTTAATTTTAACAAAACTTTATCTGTATTTTTTCTGTTTTTTGCTTCATACTGATTAAATACGATTCATAGTCATTTTAACTCAGTATTTATTCGTATTTTATCTGAATAAGTTATTTAATATATTAAATATTGCTACAATTTCTATGTATATTTATTTAAGTAGGTTTGTGCTAAAATTTATTTTCTTTAGATAGTTTTAAGCATCTCTATACAAAAAGTAACATTTTCACCAAATTATATACCAAGACTATGATTGGTTAAAGGCGTGTTTTATGGGTGCAGTCAACGCTTGATAGTGAACACATTTTGAAACTTGAAAAGTGAGAATAAGACTGTGAAATATTTTTTTCTGGCTGAGGGATGGAAAATTGGCAGAGTTTGGGCATCCGATGGACTATGGCAGATGATCGCCTGGCGGAGAGAACCAGAAATTAAACAGTTAAATCTTTGTTTGACGGAAAACCAGGAATTACTCTGGCTTTATCAAGTGGAGGAGGCAATTGTGACCATAGAAGTTAAGCCCATCTCTTTAGAATTGGCTAATGATGTTATTGGTAGGGTTGTTTTGAGAAGACTGATCAGCGCTGAACAAGTAATTCAACGCTTGGCAACCGCTGAGGCTAAGTGTCAGCTTCAGAATCTTGAATTGGTTGTGTGAACTACCCACAGTGACCTGACGGTACAGTGTTGGCTTTCTGTCCAGCAGAAAGCACACTAGTAGACTTCTTTCGTCCTCTATTACTGCGACTTACTTCTGGGCGACAGGCATTATCCCCCGTTCCAGAGGTCAAACCTTCGGCTTCGCTCAGGTTAAAAACTTGTACTGATACTTCGACTTCGCTCAGTACAAGGCGCGGCCGAAGCATTCGTAGTCCCTCGTCTTTGTGGTTTATCGTTTCCTTGCCATCTTCAAATAAAATAGCAGCGAAATATTGATCACTACAATTTTTGGTTATGGTTACAGTTTTAATTTTCCCAAGTCGGTTAAGCTAAATTTTTTAAGTGTTACTAAGAGGTTGGGTAAAGCCATTTGTAGCATAATTTGGTCAATTGAGGCATAAGAAGGTATGTAAGTATCCACACCACTATGCCAACGATAATAAATTGCGCTAGTAACTCAGGAATATGGATAGCATTCAGCAACGGACCGATGATAAATTTCACGGTTACTAAGGTCACGAAGACACCTAACCAGGTGAGTAACACCATTTTATAACGCTTGGGTGGAGATTTTTGAGGTCTTTTGGGTAATTCATACCAGGTTTCTAACCCTGTGTTAACTTGTACGTTTTCCTGTTCTTGAATTAAGGGTTTAACTCGTTCAATCCATTCACTACGTACTGTAGAATTTAACCAGGTTTGTAGATTCTCATTACTATCAAAGTGAAGAACAATAATATAATCCTGACGCACTCCTACTTGGGGACGGATGATATTAACTCCTAGATGTCCTGCAAATGATTTGGCGACGGGAATAACACCTTTAATCCATTCTTCATATCCCTCTTCCCGTCCTGGTTTGACTAGATGGGAAATAACGGCCGTGACGTGGTTTTCAGCGTTGAAGTTAGATTCACTCATTATCTTTACTTAAGAGATACGCGATGTAAAAATTTTACTCTAAGGTTTAAATGTTTTACTTAACACAAAATATTAAAAATATTTTCAAATATTAATAAATCACTACACCAAGAAGATAGTCAAGAATACGACTAATAATCATAGGATCATCATTACCCCAGTGTGATGAAGAAGATATCTCGCGACAACTTAGATATGTAAACTTGGTCTAAAATAAAACCTGTAATTTCTCTACAAGACATAGCGAGGAACTGCTGCAAGCAGTTCGCCTGATAAAACTCCAATTTAGGTTTATGCTGGAATAGTGGACTGAAAAAACTTCCGCTTTTTAGATGAATGAGGTTATAACCAGCATTTCTAGTGATCGGTAATGATGTTTAAGCCACAAGCTAGGTAATCCCAGCAATGGAAACGCTTGCAAAGCGTTCCATCAATAGTTACACTTTTTAAAATATTCTCATTTTTGTTTAGTAATGCCTACGGGGGCGGTCATGCGATCGCCCAACACTCAAACAGCTAGTTCTTGAAAAAGAACTCAATCTATGGTAGTGAGTCGGTATTACCAAACTCAAAATCAGCAATAAAAAAACCCAGAGATTGTTCTAATTGGCGGTTTCCGTCCTTTTTGAATCTCAGTAAGAAAATTGCTTTGTAAACATAACTCATCCAGGAGGCTAGTAGTCAATGGGACTACCTTGGTACCGAGTACATACAGTCGTTCTGAACGATCCAGGTCGGCTGATTTCTGTACACTTAATGCACACAGCTTTAGTAGCTGGCTGGGCTGGTTCGATGGCGCTGTACGAATTAGCCATTTACAACCCCAGTGATCCAGTTCTTAACCCCATGTGGCGACAAGGGATGTTCGTACTTCCCTTCATGGCACGTTTAGGCGTAACCGAATCTTGGGGCGGTTGGAGCGTAACTGGAAACACCGCAGTAGATCCCGGTTTCTGGTCATTTGAAGGGGTTGCTGCTGCACACATTGTTCTCTCTGGTTTATTATTCTTGGCTGCCGTTTGGCACTGGGTTTTCTGGGATTTGGAACTGTTTAGAGATCCTCGCACTGGCGAACCTGCTCTAGACTTACCAAAAATGTTTGGTATTCACCTGTTTTTATCTGGTTTACTTTGTTTTGGTTTCGGTGCTTTCCACCTCACTGGACTATTTGGACCAGGGATGTGGGTGTCTGATGCCTATGGGGTCACTGGCAGTATTCAGCCGGTAGCACCAGAATGGGGACCGGCTGGGTTTAACCCCTTCAACCCCGGTGGCGTTGTTGCTCACCACATTGCGGCTGGTGTAGTTGGTATTATTGCTGGTTTATTCCACCTCACTGTTAGACCTCCCGAAAGGCTCTATAAAGCCCTTCGGATGGGTAACATTGAAACCGTACTTTCCAGCAGTATCGCCGCAGTATTCTTTGCTGCTTTCATAGTAGCTGGAACTATGTGGTATGGTAACGCTACCACCCCCATCGAATTGTTTGGCCCTACCCGCTATCAGTGGGATCAAGGTTACTTCCGTCAAGAAATTCAGCGCCGTGTGCAAACCAGTGTTGCTGAAGGTGCTTCTCTAAGTGAAGCTTGGGCGAAGATTCCTGAAAAATTAGCCTTCTATGACTACGTTGGTAATAGCCCCGCTAAAGGTGGTTTATTCCGTACCGGTGCAATGGTAAATGGTGATGGTATTGCCGAATCTTGGCAAGGTCACGCCGTCTTCACAGATGCGGAAGGACGCGAGTTAACAGTTCGTCGTCTGCCTAACTTCTTTGAAACCTTCCCAGTAATTTTGACTGATAAAGATGGTGTTGTCCGTGCTGACATCCCCTTCCGTCGGGCAGAATCTAAATATAGCTTTGAACAAACTGGCGTAACTGTCAGCTTCTACGGCGGTAATTTGAATGGTAAAACCTTTACAGATCCTGCCGATGTGAAGAAGTTTGCTCGTAAGGCTCAAGGTGGAGAAATCTTTGAATTTGACAGAGAAACCTTGAAATCGGACGGTGTATTCCGTACTTCTCCCAGAGGTTGGTTTACCTTTGGTCATGCTGTATTCGCTCTATTATTCTTCTTTGGCCACCTGTGGCACGGTTCACGGACAATTTACCGTGATGTATTTGCCGGTGTGGAAATTGAAGAAGAACAAGTTGAATGGGGTCTGTTCCAGAAACTGGGTGACAAGACAACTCGCCGAAGAACGGAAGCTTAAAACTTGGATCAGGTATGAAGTAGAAAAATCTACTTCATACTTTTTCCCCGGCTTGCTAAACTAAAATTACTGGCTCAACAGGCAGGATCTGAAGAATATGGAAAGTGTTGCTTACATCTTGATTTTAACCCTAGCAATAGGTGTACTCTTTTTTGCGATCGCCTTCCGCGAACCCCCTCGTTTTGAGAAAAAAGAGAAATAGTTAATTATTCCCGATTTTTGTAGGAATATATCGAAAAATATCCGTTGTTACTAATTGATGGTAGCAACGGATATTTTTTAGGAGAAGTTCAGGAGTCAGGAGTCAGGAGTTCAGAATGAAGAATGAAGAATGAAATTATTGCCCTCTTGCCTCTGGTTACTGAGCGATAGCTTGCATAGTCGAAGTATTACCTATTGCCTGTTGCCTATTCCCTATGGTCTATTACGTAACAGAAATACTAAATATATTTTGTTATCAATAATGTAAGAATTCAGGATACAGAATACAGGATTCATAATTTAGAGTTTTGGAGTCATTGGTTGTTAATAAAAAAACTTACTGATAGATGATTCCTATTGCCCTATTACCAACAAATATTCTGACTTCTGACCCCTGAATTCTTACTAAATAATTTTGCAGGTTGAGACTATCAGCGCGTAAACATTCCCAGGGTGTTATCTGCCATAAACACCATTTTGAGGAAATATATGCGCTATAAACTCTATGGGAAAAACCCTAGTATTTCTGTCGTAGCTGTGGTCAGATTTGTCAGCGTTACGTTTTTTTTTGGAACTTTAATCTTGTGTGGTTTCTTTGCAGGTTCATTCATGATTTCTTATGTTACATCCAGCTTAAACATTATTCACCCTACCTCAATTCCTGGTATTAAAGAAAAAGAAGAATGTGAGGTAAAAAATCAAGTTTGGCGGGATAACAAGTGTTGGGATTATGAACATAATCCCTCATTTTAAATTATTTTAATTGCTACTTTTCTGTTTAGGAGAAGTTACTGCTGCTGGTTTGGCAATTTCTTGCTTATAAAAGCGAACTACCTTCAGTACATAATCAGCCGTAAAGCCTTTATCACAACCTGTGTAATTACCAGTCATCCACCAACAAGCAACACCACGCACAGCATTGTTTTCATTATTTTTAGTAACTGCAAATTGCTGATTTAACTCGCGTTTGGTGATACAAGAAATAACTTGACGGGCTAATTTAGGATCATTTTCAAACTGAGTTGGTATTAATTCTTTCTTCAAACAAGTTTTTGACCAACCTTTAAGAGTTTCTGGTTTAACTTGCCATTCACTGTAATATCCATCATTGGTTTTTTTTGTTTGGGGTGCAGCTAGTCTCAAAGCTTCTACCATTGCTGCAACTTGGACATCAGAAACAGGCTGTTTTGCTTGTGCTAAGGACGGTAAAAGTCCTAAACTCATAATCATACCGCTAAATATCAATGCTATAGGGTTTTTTTTCATTGTTTTGAAATCATTTAAACTATCAAGATTTAGCATATTATAATTTAACAACTAACTAAATCTTCAATAGCAGTGGCTTGACTTGGTAATGAGGCTGTTAAAGCCTCACTTCCTGATGCTGTAACTAATACATCATCTTCAATCCTAATTCCTCGCACATCGGCAAATTTTTCTAATCTTTCCCAATTAACTAAATATTGATATTGATCACGAATTTTTGGATCATTTAAAATTGCGGGAACTTGGTAAAATCCCGGTTCAATTGTGACTAACATTCCAGCACGTAAAGGACGATTTAACCGTAAATAACTTAAACCAAAACGGCTACTTCTATTTCTGCCTTCATCATACCCGGCTATATCTCCCAAATCTTCCATATCATGAACATCTAAACCTAAAAGATGCCCAATTCCGTGGGGGAAAAATAAAGCATGAAGATCCATTTTTACCAAATCTTCTGGTTTACCTTGCAAAATTCCTAAATCTACTAAACCTTCAGCAATGATAGTTGCCGCTAATAAATGAATTTCTGTATATTCTACCCCAGGAGCTATATTTTGAATACAAGCATCATGGGCGGCTAAAACAATATCATAAATATCTCTTTGGGTAGATGAAAACTTACCAGAAACAGGCCAAGTCCGTGTAATATCGGCCGCCCAACCTGTTTGGGTTTCTGCACCCACGTCAGCTAAAAGTAAATCTCCTGGTTGCAGAGAGTGGTAATAATGATTGTTGTGTAAAACTTCACCATGAACTGTAACAATACTGGTGTAGGCATTGGTCATATTTTGACCCATAATTACTGCTTCCATTGCGGCGCGGACTTCGGCTTCGAGTTTAGCTTTCCTAGTTGCCGCCATTCCGGCTTTGTGTGCCGTTATACTCACTGCCGCAGCTTTACGTAATTCTACTAAGGCGGCTGGGTCGTGGGTGAGACGGAGGGAAACAATGGCTTTTGCTAGTTCTAAATCAATCCCTTCTAGTGGATTTTTTGGTAAAACCCAGCGATTTAAAAGTTGTGTTTGCTGTGTCCAAGTAGTGGCATCTTGAACGGGAAGAGTGGCGACATTTTCCAAATAACTTCCTAATTCTGCCATGGTTTTGGCTTCATCTGCACCTATTTTGGCAGCGATTTCTTCACGGGTGGGGGTTTCTCCATGCCACAGGGCGCTACTGGGGTGGGGGTCATCTATAAATAGTTGTAGTTTGCCACTTTCTAGGCGAATGGCGGCGTTTTCCAGGGGAATTCCCGCAAAATAGAGGAAATGGCTATTGGCGCGATAGGGGAAGGTATTGGCGGAGAAGTTGCGAGGACTGCTACTACCTGACCAAAGAATGGCGGGAAAGTCTATGATTTCTGCTAGTTTTTGGCGACGGTGAAGGAGGGTGGTTCGCATAGGAGTTATGGAAAACGTTCGCAAAGTGTGCTGTTAGGCATACCACAGAGGACACAGGGGTCACTGAGGAAGAGAGTTGAAGTTGATTTCTGTGTAAGTGTAGAGACGTTCTATGGAAAATCTCTATTATTGTTCTATATTTTTCTTTTCTGCTATTCTCAATTTAGCAGAACGAGAACGGGGGTTTTCTTTTGTTTCTTCTTCTGTGGCGATTATGGGTTTTTTTGTCAATATTCGCAATAATGGGGAATTTCTCAAACCATGTTTAACTGGTCGGTCTTCTAAGCTGTGAAAGCTGATGATAGCTATTCTTCCACAGGGAATAAGGGCGTTGGGTGCTTTTTCTATGAGGGTTTCTAGGACTTTTAATTCGTCGTTGACTGCTATGCGTAAGGCTTGAAAAACACGAGTTGCGGGGTGAATTCTCCCATGACGATATTTAGGAGGTACGGAATAGGCGATCGCCTCTGCTAATTCTGTAGTAGTATTAAAGGGGCGTTTTTCTACTATTCTTCGGGCTATTTTTCTCGAAAGTCTCTCTTCACCATATTTAAAGAAAATATCCGCTAATTCTTTTTCGTCCCATTGATTGATGATATCGCCAGCAGTTAAAGATTGTTGCTGGTTCATTCGCATATCTAAGTTTGCAGTGTTGCGAAAACTAAACCCTCTTTCTGGGTTATCTAAATGATAAGAACTTACTCCTAAATCAGCTAAAATTCCATCATAACTATTTTCGGGAAATTGAAAATTGGCAAAGTTACTATGAATAAATTTAACTCTATCCCCAAATTCTGATAAGTTCTCTTTTGCGGCTTTTAAAGCATCCTCATCTTGGTCAACACAAGTTATTTTAACATCTTGAGCAGTTTCTAATATTAAGCGACTGTGACCTCCACCACCGACGGTTAAATCTAAATAATTTCCTCCCGGTTGAATATTTAAACCTGTAATCACTTCTTGACTGAGAACAGGAATATGGGAAAATGTAATTTCTTCTAAATCTAGGGGTGTTTGTAAATCTGATTGCATTATTAGTTGATTTAATTTATTAAACTTTAACTACTTTTTGTTTGGCAATTACAGTGTTGAAATCAATTCCTCTCCACTCTTGAAACAATTCAGCAATTTCTTCTGGTGTTGTAAAATTATCTGTGAAATATTCAAATTGGCATGGGTAATTCATGAATTACCCCTACTAAAAAATCGGGGGTTTAACCATATCTTGCGTAAGTCCTAATGAAAATTTCGTAGGGTCGAAAGGCCGTCCGTCCCTATGTTTATATTACGATATTTTGAAACGGGGTGTATAAACAGGATTTTGTGTAATCACTTGTGTCAAACTACTTACTATTACCAATAATAGAGGATTCAGAAATCAAGTGCCATGCCCAAACGTCTCCTAGTCGTCGAGTCTCCTGGTAAAGTCAAAAAACTGAGTCAAATTCTCGGTGCAGATTGGATAGTTCGCGCTAGTTGTGGACATATCCGCGAACTCAGTAATGAGGGTGATGATTCACTGGGATTCACTATGGATGGTAATAGCGTCCGGTGTAATTATATTCCCCGTGACCAACGCGCCAGAGAAACTATTGAACAACTTAAAGCTGCTGTTAGACAAGTTGATGAAGTTGTTTTAGCTACAGACCCAGACCGAGAAGGAGAAACCATTGCTTGGCATCTTAAAGAAACCTTATGTTTGAGAGAACCCAAGAGAGTCGTTTATACTGAGATTACAGCATCGGCGGTAAAAGCGGCCATTTCCCATCCCAGAAAACTCGACACCAATTTAATCGGTGCAGGATTATGTCGAGATTGTCTTGACAAACTGGTAGGTTATAAAGGCAGTCCCCTAGTTTGGGCATTAAATAACGGGGCAAAAAGCGTAGGTAGAGTTCAAAGCGCCACATTACACCTAATTTGTCAGCGCGAAAGAGAAATTCAAGTTTTTGTCCCCCAAGATTATTGGAGTGTGTGGGTAGACTATAAAGAAGGATTTCGGGCTTTTTACAAGGGTACGGCAAATTCTGCCAGAGAAACACCAGAACAAGAGACTGAAACTCACGATGATGCAGCTAGTAATAATCCAGAAAAACCAGAATCTAAACGAGTTCTTTCCGAAGCAGAAGCAAACAGATTAGTTGCACAAGCAAAGCAGCATCCCCATCAAATTATTCAAGTTGAAGGGAAACTCACCTATCGTCAACCACCCCCACCATTTACCACCTCCACCCTCCAACAAGCAGCCGGTTCTAAGCTGAAATTTGCTCCCGACAAAACCATGCAGGTGGCACAGAAGCTATATGAGGCAGGATTAATTACATATATGCGAACTGATTCAGTGATGCTGAGTCCTGAATTTTGTGCTAGTGTGCGTCAATGGTTGGAACAGAATGACCCCCAGAATGTACCTCAGCAAGTAACAAAACATCGGAGTAGTAAGACAGCACAGGAAGCACATGAAGCCATTCGTCCTACAGATGTGTTTCGTCCTTCAGTGCAGTTGCGGGCGGAATTACCTGAAGATGAGTTTAACTTGTATGTGATGATTTGGAAAAGAGCAGTTGCCTCCCAATGTCGTCCCGCACAAGTTAGAAAAACTATCATCATTACTCAATCAGGTAATATTTTATGGCAAGCTAGAGGACAAGTTGTAGAATTTTACGGTTATGCAAAATACTGGCCTAATCTGGGTAAAGATGCCGTTTTGCCTATATTGCAACAGGGACAGAGGCTAACTTTAGAAAATGCGGGACATGAGAAGAAACAAACCCAACCACCTCCAAGATATAGTGAACCAAAACTGGTACAATTGATGGAAAGAAAAGGTATTGGTCGCCCTAGTACCTACGCGCCTACAGTTGCTACTTTAAAGAAACGCAATTATATTGAATTGAAAAAAGATCATCTTCATCCTACAGCTTTAGGTTTAGAAGTTGATGACTTTTTACAAAAGGCATTACCAGATTTATTAGAGGCGGAATTTACTGCCAACATGGAAGCAGAATTAGATAAAATTGCTGAAGGAAAAAACTCTTGGCAATATTATTTAACTACTTGGAATCAAAGTTATTTTGTACCTGCGCTTTCTAAAGCGAAAACTGTGGTTGTTAATTCGTCGGGTACAGCTAAAACTAATAATTTGGTTGATCGTAAATATGAAAGTTCTAAAACTCGCTGTCCTGAGTGTAAGAACTTTCTAGCTAAAATTCCTAGTAGTAAAGTTAAAAAGAAATACTTCCTTAAATGTGTGAGTGGGTGTGAAAATATTGTGATGTTTTGGAGTGATTTTAATAAAACTTGGGAAGCGCCGAAAACGAAAACATCGCAAACAGAAAAGATTCCTAAACCACCAGCTAAAATTACCTCCTATCCCTGTCCGGTATGTAAGAAACCCCTAGAGGAGTATAGTTATATTAAAGATGGGCAGAATAAAACAATGTTACGGTGTTCTGGTCAGGAATCATGGAAGGATAAAAAACATAAAGATGTCGCTTATTTCAATACTGAAAAAGGGTGGTGGAGTCCTAAATTTGGGAATTTGATAGTTTAATTGTCAGAATCAGGATATCCAGGATTATGAGGATTTTCAGGATGGCTACACAGGCCATCGCTCCATAACCACCTAATTCTGACAAATTAAATATTAGAAACTGCTAAGAGGAAATTTATAAACAATATAGCTGTAGACAGAGTAGTTAGGACATCAGTTAATCATGAAACTCTTACTACAAGAGGGTTTTACTTCTGACTACTGCTATATATTTTCTTTAGAGGATCATTCTTTCTAACGGAAAACCACCATACTTTTTAATCATTCTATCAATAGAATAATTTTTTATTTGGCAGTTTCTAAATTCCAACCTAAAGCTGTTGCTACTTGTCCAGCTAATTCTAAGGAATTAAATGGTTTAGCGATCGCACTTTTTATTCCCAAAGCAGCATAACGACGACGATCTGCAACTTGGATTTTTGCAGTTAAGAAAATCACGGGAATTTCTTTAGTTACAGGATTAGCTTGTAACTTTTCAAAAGCAACTAATCCATTCATATCTGGCATCATCACATCTAGTAAAATAGCATCTGGTTGATAATTTTCTGCTTGTACAATTCCCTCCTTACCAGAACTAGCAGTAACAACTTCCCAACCTGCAACAGTTTCTAAGCAAATCTTTGCTACTTCTTGAATATATTCTTCATTATCAATTACTAAAATTCGTTTTTTTATCATATTTAGCACCCAAATTTGAGGACTATGTTGAATTTAACCCACGATGGTGGGTTTTGTCTTTGTAGCTGGGACTTCTAGTCGCGCAAATGATAATTAATTAGACTTCCTATGAGTCATTCTTTGTAATAAATCCATTACCCGTTGTTCAAATTCATTAGTTGTCACTCTCCCTTTAGTTAAAAATTCTGTATGTCCTAATTTTAGGCGATGACGTTCTGAATCATCTAAATCTTTAGCTGAATAAACAACCACAGGAATATTATAAAGTTGATTATGTTGTTTTAACCAATCTACCACTGTAAAACCATCACTTTCTGGCAAAATCAAATCGAGAATAATTAAATCAGGATTGACTTTTTGACTAAGTTGAATAGCTTCCTTACCAGTTTTAGCAATAAAGGTTTCAATATCGTGTCTTTCTAAGACAGTGGCTAATAAATCTGCCAGATCATTATCGTCTTCAACAATTAAAATTTTCACTCTTTGAGCAGATTTAGATACCACTTTTCTTAAAGACTGTAATAGAGATTTTTCCTCTACTGGTTTACTTAACCAATCTACAAAATCAGGATGAAGATGGTTATTATGATCTTGCTTATAAACACTACAAATAACAATGGGTATATCCTGAGTATCTGTGCGTTCTTTTAATAATGCCATGGTTTCCCAACCATTCATTTCTGGCATTAATAAATCTAGAACAATCACATCTGGATGTTCATGAATTGCTGTGGCGATCGCTTCCTTACCTGTAGCAACCGTTACTACACGATATCCACCTTGTTTTAGTAATTGTGCTAACTCATTTCTAATTACTGCATCATCATCACAAACTAAAACTAGAGGATTATTTTCAGGAATAATCATTGATTCATAAATATCTACATTCACCAATTCTTCAGTTGAGATATTGGTGATAATTGGTAAAGTAAAATAGAAATTACTCCCTTTACCTAACTCACTTTCCACCCAAATAGATCCATCATGCTGTAAAACAATACTTTTGCAAATTGCCAAACCTAAACCCGTACCATCATGATTACGTGAATCGGAAGAATCCACCTGTTGAAAACGCTCAAAAATACTATCTAATTTATTTTCAGGAATCCCTCTTCCCGTATCTTTAACAGCTAATAAAACCTCATGATTTTGCTGTTTAACTATCACCGATATCCTAGAATTAGGAAGAGAAAATTTAATCGCATTACTCAATAAATTAGTTAAAACTTGCACAATTTGATCAGGATCAACCCATAATTGGACAGGTAAACTAGAAATAGATAAATTTATATTTGCCTGATCTGCTAAAGGTTGGATTATACTCAATGCTGCATTAATTAAATCCTCCAAATTGCAGATTTCCTTTTCCATTTTCACTTTACCGGACTCAATGCGCTCAATGTCGAGAATATCGTTAATTAATCTGACTAAACGCTCCGTACTATCTGTAGCAATTTGTAATAGACGTTTACCCTGTTCCGAGTCTGTAGGTAACAACCCACTCGTCAACATTCCCAAAGAACCGTGAATAGAAGTCAAAGGAGTGCGAAGTTCATGACTAACAATAGAGACAAACTCATCTTTCATCCGCTCAATCTGGCGACGCTCAGTAATATCTCGCAGAATAACAGTGTAAATATATTCTCCGCCTATATCTAATTTAGAAATAGACGCTTCCGCAGAAAACTCTGTACCATCTTTTTTACAACCAAATATTTCTTGTCTTTCCCCCATCCGTCGAGCTAAATTAGGAGTCTGGCCAAAATCAGCTACATGACGAGAATGAATATCAGCAAATCGTTGAGGAAGTAATATATCTAAAGGTTTACCTAATACTTCCGCAGCAGAATAACCAAATATTTTTTCTGCACCTTGATTAAATAAAGTAATTCCTTGACTACCATCAATAGAAATAATTGCATCATCAGCAATACTTAAAATTCCTTCAAATCGAGTTTGAGAAATTCGCAAAGCTTCCTGAGTTCGTTTCCGTTCATCTAATTCAGTTTGTAATTTGTGATTAACACTAATTAACTCCGCTGTCCGTTCTGCAACTCGTAATTCTAATTCATTATTAGTTTTATATACAGCTAATTCTGTCCGCTTCTTTTGTGTAATATTTCGCGCTAAAATTTGCGTCGCTGGTTTTCCCTGATAAGTTAACCCCGTAGCAACAATTTCTACATAAATCACATCTCTATTTAAGCTTAAAAACTGAACTTCATGTGAAGGAATTACTTGTTGACTTGCTTTTATTTGTTCTAGACTTTCTCGAATTGATCTTTGTGAGTCGGGATGGATAAAATCGAAAATTGATTTAGCAATTAAATCATTATCTTTAACAACACCAAAAAGTTGTACAGCAGCATCATTTAAAAATATAAATTTACCCTCACTCTCAATAAAAATTGCTTCGGGATAAACCAATAATAAGCGATGATAGCTTTCTTTAATTGCCTGATGAGAATTTTCTTTTTCAATATTTTTTGCTTGACGGGTTTGTTCAATTCTTTGCCTGAGTTTGACCCGTTCTAAACGATTAATAATTCTAGTAACTAATTCTGCACCAATAATTGGTTTACTCACAAAATCATCAGCACCAGCACTAAATACTTGATTAACTATTTCGGCATCATTATGTACAGTCAAAAACAAAATAGGTAATTCACTTTCTTGATGATTATTTCTAATATTTTGACATAATTCAATGCCATTAATATGAGGCATTTCTATATCTAAAACTAGCATATCTGGCTTTTGGGTTTCCCAGACAGACCAAAATTGTCGGGGATCATTGAGAGGAATAATTTTTAGTCCCCAGGGTGTTAGTAATGTTTCTAATAGTGCTAAAGATTGAGGATCATCATCAACAACTAATATCTTAGCTTCACCATAGGAGGTATTATCTACTAATTCTTTGATTTTGAATAAAATTTCATCTCCAGATTTAGGCTTTTGTAAAAAATTATATTTTTCATGTTTTCTTAATTGCAAATCCTCATAAATATCAAGGTTATCACTCAAAATCAATATAGGAAGAGGCGGATATAATTTTTGTATTGACAATAGTAAATTTTCAGTTTCTTTTACTTGATGATTTAAACTAGTATCAATTAAAATTAATTGGGGGTATTGCTGATTACTTTGATGTTTATACGTATTTAACTCTTTAGTAATTACCAACTTTAACCCAAAACTATGAGCTTGTTTTTGTAATTTTTTAGCGAAAACACTATCATTGATAATTCCTAAAATTAGCGGACGTGAATCATTGATAATTTCTGGGGGCTGTTCCTGATTTTTGCCCTCAATTTCTTGACGCAGTAATTCAACTAAATTTTTTAATTTAGTTATTTCTTTGGCAGTTAAATTTTTATTTCCTTTCACTAATTTCTCAATTTTTTTGGCTAATTCAGAACCGAAACTTAAACCAAAAGTCCCTAATGATCCCCCTAAAGTATGGGCTTCTTGATAGGCTTGCTGTATGAATTCTGAATTGTCCACAGCTTGTTCTATAATAGAGACTTGTTGATCTACTCGCCCCCGATATTTTTCCCAAATATTGGCGATCGCTGTGAGAGTTTGAGACTTAACAGATTTTTCCGCTTCTTCTTCGTAGGACCTGAGACGATAACCAATTCCATAAACAGTTTCTATTAAATCACTAGCTGCACCCACGGTTCTCAGTTTCATTCGCAAACCTTTAATATGGGTGCGAACTGCCTCTTCTCCTGGTGTATCTTCATAGGACCACAAATGTTCTAAAATCATGCCACAACTAAATACCCGGCGATGATTTCGCATAAATAATTCTAAAAGTGCATATTCTTTGGGAGTTAGGGGGACTATATTATTGTTGTATGCGACTTCACAGCTACTAGGATCTAATTTTAAATTTCCCCATGTTAATATAGGTTGTGAAATACCATTTCCTCGACGCAATAATGCTCTAACTCTGGCAACTAATTCCTCTGGATCAAATGGTTTAACTACATAGTCATCCGCACCAGCATCTAAACCTATAGCCTTTTCATGACTACTATCACACCCGGTTAATAATAAAACTGGTACTTGTCTCCCACTAGAACGGATTTTTCGGCATAAACTAATACCATCTAGTTTTGGTAAGATCACATCTAACAGAATTAAATCATAATCATAAGTTTCGATTAAATCCCAAGCCATATGGCCATCAGTTGCCACTTCTACCGCATAATTTTTGTCAGTGAGAATAGCAGTTAGTCCGTAGGCATTTAACTCATCATCTTCTATAACTAAAATTTTCATTTTTAATGCTTTCCCTGATGTAATAGTTTTAAAAGTTGACTAAAAGACAATAATAGTTTAATAGTAATAACTCAGGAGTTACCGAGTCAGAATCTTGGATAAAAGTCGAGATTATCAAATGTAAATATTTAGTTATAGCAATCGTCTATACCCAGATCCCCGACTTCTGACATAAATTTATCATTTATGGACACAATAAATAAAAGAACGTGAATTCGATAGCGTAGCGTGACGACGTGGGAGTGATTGAACCTCACCCCAACCCCTCTCCGACACGGAGAGTTTTGTGAGGTACACCATTAGCGGGCAAGATGCCCGCACCACAAGAGTTTTATCATTAATATCTATACTCGATAATACTGAGAAGTGCTGTAGGTCACTAATTAACCATCAGTTATCCTGTTCTTATTGATCAGGATATTAAATCACGGGATCGCTTGCACAATTATTCACAATTTGTTACAAAAGTATAAATAACTTCCAGAGACTAAAACGTAATGTTCGGCGGACTTACTGGTTTAACAGACACCAAAAGCACCGATTGGGGAGAGCGAATGCTCAACACAGTCGCCAGCCAAACGATTCGCCACCTGTTTAGCAAGAGCGAGTCAGTAGAAGTCTTTGTGCGCTGCTACCCCTCCAGCAAACTGTTGCAAGGCAGCATTGATAGCTTTCAAATGAAAGGTTGTGGTTTAGTAATTCGTAAAGACTTCGCAGTTGAAGAAATGTCTTTTGAAACTGATGCAGTAGCCATTGACTTCGGCTCGGTTTTAAGTGGCAAACTTACCCTCAAACAACCCACCCAAGCTGTAGCACAGGTGATTTTATCAGAAGTAGGGATTAATCGTGCTTTTGAAGCAGAACTGGTGAAAAAGCGCTTGCTAAACCTTTCTGAACCCACTTTGATCGCCATATCTGGTGGTGAACCAGTGTCTTTTACTGAAGTTAATATCAAGCTATTACCTGAAAATCGCTTGCATCTGGTCGCTAAAGCCGATTTAAATAATGGCGAACTCATACCCCTTAGCATGACCATTGGTATCGGAATTGAAAGAAGAAGGCGGGTTTCTTTTAAAGAACCGAAGCTTGAACTTGAAGGAGTTCCAGAAGCACAACGGCAAATTTCCCAGACTTTAAGTTTAGCCTTGGTAGAAATTCTGGATAATATGGTTGATTTAGATCGCTTTGATTTAGACGGGGTAAAAATGCGACTAAATCGTTTAGAAACAGAGGGTGAAAGATTAATTTTTAGCGGTTATGCAGAAATAGAAAGAATTCCTCAGAGTTCTTAAAATTGAAACAAGATGAAATTAATGCCGCCTAGTTAACTCTGGGCGGCATTTTAATTGTCAGTTGTCCGTAGTTAAGAAGAAAGAAATTTCTCCCCTGTCAACAGTCAGCAGTCAACAGTCACCTATCTTCCCACTCCCACATATTGGAATCCAGCTTTGATTAAGGTTTGGGGATCAAGGAAGTTACGGCCATCTATCATAACAGGGTGGCTCATGAGTTTAGCCATTTTGCCATAGTCTAAGGTGCTGAATTGTTCCCATTCGGTTACAAGCACCAGGGCATCACAACCATCAGCGAGTCTTTCAGCATCGGTTTCTACTAATACCCCAGAAAGACCGTGACGCATCCCTGTTTGGGAAATGATGGGATCATAAGCTTTGACTTTAGCTCCCAGACGGTTGAGTTGTTCAATCAAAATAAGTGCGGGTGCGTCCCGTAAGTCATCGGTATCTGGTTTAAAGGTTAAACCGAGTAGTCCGACTGTTTTCCCTTTGAGGATTTTTAAAGCCTTTTGGAGTTTTTCTAAGGCGATTAGACGTTGGCGTTCATTGACGGTGACAGCAGCTTTCATCAGTTGGGCTTCATAGCCATAATCATCTGCGGTGTGAATGAGGGCAGAAACGTCTTTGGGGAAGCATGAACCACCCCAACCGATGCCAGCTTGTAGGAACTTGCTGCCAATGCGTGAATCTAAACCGATGCCTTTTGCGACTTGAGTAACATCTGCACCAACGCGATCGCATATATTGGCGACTTCATTAATAAAACTAATCTTGGTGGCTAAAAAAGCATTAGCGGCATATTTGATCATTTCGGCAGAACTTAAATCTGTCACCAATACTGGCACGTTCGGCAAGGATTTATCAGCCGCAAATTTCCGTTCTACAATGGGCGCGTAAAGTTCTTTCATCATGCCGATGGCTTGTTGACTATTGCCACCTAAGACGATGCGATCAGGGTTAAAGGTATCATAGACGGCTGAACCTTCCCGTAAAAACTCTGGATTACTGACTACATCAAATTGGGTAGCCACTTCCGATAATTGATCATTGGTGGCGGTATCACCGATGGCCAAGCTTTTTTGACGTTCCGCAATCCCATCTAACACAATCATTCTTACCCAGTCCCCCGAACCAATGGGAACGGTAGATTTATTAACAATCACCTTATAACCACCATTGAGATTTTCCCCAATGCCTCTGGCTACGGCTTCTACATATCGGGTATCGCTTTCACCGTTGGGTAAGGGAGGAGTACCGACGGCAATAAATAGAATTTCCCCATGGGCAACACCAGCACCCAAATCACTAGAAAATTGAATATTGCCACTGCTAATGGCAGACTGCATAATTTCCGAAAGTCCTGGCTCGAAAATGGGCGATTGCCCAGACTTCATTAATTTTATTTTCTCTTCGTTGTTATCTATGCAAATTACATTATGGCCGATGTGAGCTAAACAAGCACCTGTCACTAAACCGACATAACCAGTACCAATTACACAAACACGCATTTTTCAAACCCTCGTTTTTAAATTTGTCAGTTGTCAATTAATGATTGGTGATCGTCTGAGTTAGGGATAATTCTAGACCGTTATTTTTTAAGTCGTTGACGGAAATCTTCGATCATCAGTTTTAACCCATCTTCCAGAGGAATGGTAGGTTGCCAATTCAACAAAGTCTTGGCTTTAGTAATGTCGGGACGACGGCGGCGGGGATCATCCGCAGGTAAGGGTTCAAACTTAATTTCGGCATCTGGGTTAATTAGGGTTTGTACTGCCTGAGCTAGTTCTAAAATGGTATATTCGTCAGGATTACCGAGATTTATTGGACCTGTATGTTCTCCATTCATCAATCGCATCAGTCCTTCTACTAGGTCGGCAACATAGCAGAAGCTGCGTGTTTGTTGACCTTCTCCATAAACGGTTAAGGGAATACCTTGTAATGCTTGTGCTACAAAATTACTGACTACGCGACCATCATTTTCTAGCATTCTTGGCCCGTAGGTGTTGAATATTCTGGCGACTCTAATTTCAACGTTATTTTCTCTGTAATAGTCAAATGCTAAGGTTTCGGCAATTCTTTTCCCTTCGTCATAACATGACCGGATACCAATGGGATTAACGCTACCCCGATATTCTTCAACTTGGGGATGAACTTCTGGATCTCCGTAGACTTCACTGGTGGAAGCTAATAAAAATCTGGCTTTAACTCGTTTGGCTAAACCTAACATATTGAGGGTGCCAATAACGTTAGTTTTAACTGTTTTAATCGGGTTGTACTGGTAATGGACTGGAGAAGCAGGACAAGCTAAATGATAAATTTGATCTACTTCTAAGCGAATCGGTTCGGTAATATCGTGACGAATCAATTCAAAGTGAGGATTATCTAACCATTGCAGTAGATTGTATTTATTACCTGTATAGAAATTATCTAGGCAGATGACCTCATGACCTTCCTTCATTAATCTGTCAATGAGATGAGAACCGATAAACCCAGCACCACCTGTCACTAAAATTCTCATATTTTTCCTTTTACTAACATCTACTGGCAACATCAATATCATGCTGTTTTATATTAACCATCTTGGCAAATAAAACATAGCAAGAGTCATCGGTTTATAACTATTCTGCCAGCATTGCTAGTAACTGTGCCTCACTCAATTGATTAATGCCCAAACTCTGGGCTTTCTCTAATTTAGAACCTGCATCAGCACCGACAACTAAAAAGTTTGTTTTTTTACTGACAGACTCAGTAACTTTACCACCTGCTTTTTGAATTAGGGCTTTGGCTTCATCCCGTTTTAAGGTTGGTAATGTTCCAGTGACAACAAAAGTTTTACCAGCAAATTTTTGATTAATTTCGCCTACATCTCTGGTTTCTGGGGCGTTTGCTAGTTGTAAGCCTATGGTTTGCAGTCGGGAAATGAGGGTTTGATTGGCTGGGGTTCGCAACCACTGGTAAACTGATTGGGCAATTTCTGCACCGATACCATAGACACCTTCTATATCTGATTGTCTGGCGGTGGTTAATTCATCTACGGTGGTAAACTTTTCTGTGAGTAATTGGGCGTTGACGCTACCAACGTGACGAATACCTAAACCATATAATACTCTAGGCCAGGGTTGGGTTTTGGATTGGGCGATCGCATTGACTAATTTTTCCGCTGATTTCTGACCCATGCGTTCTAATGTACATAATTTTTCTGTTGTTAAATCATATAAATCAGCTATAGAATGTACTAATCCTTTGTCTACTAATTGATATACTAACTTTTCCCCCACACCTTTAACATCCAAGGCATCACGACTAACCCAATGTTCTATTTCTCCTTTGAGAATAGCCGCACAGGAAGCATTTACACATCTAGTTACCGCTTCTCCCGTTTCTCTCACCACCTGCTGACCACAAACGGGACAATGGGAAGGCATGATAAAGGGTTGGGTATCAAGGGGACGGAGTTCTTTAATTACCCGGACGACTTCGGGAATAATTTCCCCGGCTTTGCGAACGATGACGGTATCACCAATGCGGATGTCTAATTGTTCGATGCGATCGCTATTATGCAAGGTAGCACGGGAAACAGTTGTACCTGCTAATTGTACGGGTAGCATTTCCGCCAAGGGAGTTAATGCCCCGGTTCTGCCTACGTTAACTGTAATTTTTTCTACACGGGTGGGGGCTTCTTCGGCTGGATATTTGAGTGCGATCGCCCACCGGGGAAACTTCTGTGTAAAACCTAGTTGTTCTTGCAGTTTAAAGGTATTTAATTTAACTACTACTCCATCTGTCATATAGGGAGAATTTAACCGTTCTGTATCCCAATATTGGTAATATTCGGCAACTTCAGCGATAGAATGACAGAGTTTATGGTTAGTATCAACTCGAAAACCCAACCTTTGCAATAATTCCAACGCTTCCCATTGGGTATTAGCAATACTAGAATCATCTAAACCCGTAATGTGCAAAGTATAAGCAAAAAAATCTAACTGGCGCTGTGCCACAATGCGAGAGTCTAATTGTCTGAGTGTACCCGCCACAGCATTACGAGGATTGGCAAATACTTGTTCACCCGTTTTTTGTCTTTTCTCATTTATTTCCTTAAATACCTGTAAAGGTAAAAATACCTCTCCCCGTACTTCCACCTTGGCAATATTTTCTAAGCCGTCAAAATTCAAACGCAGAGGAATTGAGCGAATAGTTCGCACATTCTGGGTAATATCTTCACCCATCACCCCATCTCCTCTGGTTGCACCCCTTACTAAAACTCCATCTTCATAGGTTAAAGCTAAAGCTGCGCCATCTATTTTCAACTCAGAAACATATTCTATTTCTCCGGTATCATACTGAGTTGGTGAGTGTCGCCGCCAACGTTGATCCCAACTTTGCAATTCTTCAATATTAAAGGCATTTTCCAGGCTGTAGAGGGGGATATTATGACGGACTGAGGTAAAGTGGGTAGCAGGACGTTCACCAACGCGCTGAGTTGGACTATCAGGAGTAATAAGTTGGGGATATTTGGTTTCTAATTCTTGCAGTTCTCGATACAACCGATCATAAACTGTATCTTCCATAATTGGCGCGTCGAGAACATAATAAGCATAGCCAGCTTGTTGTAACAATCGCCGTAATTCTTCTATACGTTTAGTTTCAGTTGGGATCATCAGACTCATAAAAAAATATCTAGATCAGAATTAAGTTGTACTGCATTTAATTTGTATAATTCTAGCGGGTAAACTGGCGGGACTACAAGATTTATCTATTATATGAGAACGTAGGTAAAAAAAAGAGAAAAATTGACCACGAAGGAACTAAGAACACGAAGGAAAGAAGGTTTTCAAGAGTTTTTCCTCGGTTATGTTAGTTAAGGATTACAGTATTCACATAAACTTGGATCAGCAAATTGTTTACCATCGGGAAATAATTTTTGTTGCTGAAAACCGCATTTTTTACATTTATAAACTACTGCTAAAGTTAGTAAACTGGGGTGAGAACACATTTCACATGGTAAACCTGGTATTTTATTAGTGATAGTAAATCCTAATGTTGAACATTGGGGACATTGACTATTAATTTTTTGCACTAAATCTTGAGTAGCTAGGGCGATATTTTTCATCCGTGTGGGATTATAAAGTGCTCGCATATCTGTTTCTATATGTAATTTACCATTGGGTGAATTATTTAAGGCAAATTTTACGGCTTCTGCTAATTTTTGATTGGTATTAATACCTTTAATTATTTCTATTTCATTTCCATCATTTTTATCAAACCAAACAACTAAACCATGTTCAGGAAAACCGCTTTTGTTAGCAAATTCTTCCGCTTCTAATAAACTATTGATGATTTGATTATTAAAGTTAGTTTCTGTGGAAAATACTTCACCAACGACTTCTAAATCAAGTTCTTGATCTAAAAAAACAATAATTTCTCGATTAGCATAAATAAATGGAAAACTCGGATGAGGAGCAAAACTACCTTCACTTGCAATGGCAATAGTTTCTCCTGTCATTGCTAATGCTTTTTGAGCTTTTAATTTCGCCGTAGCAATTTGCGTATCTGGGCGTTTTATTTCTCTGGTAAAAGTTCCAAAGATATCACTATTAAAGTTTTCAGGAACTATGACATTAATTCCTAAACTTTCCTCTAGAATAGGTGCAATTACTTTTTCTTTATGGTGCATTGTTGCTATTACAGCCACACGATTATGAAATAATTGCTTTATCATTGTAGTTAATACCCCCTGATCATTGAATAAACTATATAACCATTCCCATTCAAGTGAGGTACAAGCAGTAATAATTGAACGCCGATGGACGCAGATAAGCGCAGATAATTTTGTACTTCATTAGATTGGTAAATGCTATAATAATCCTAATATTAAATAGTATACTGTGGACAATGGCCATCCTACGGTTATTTTCAGAATCCATTGTTTTGAGTGCAAAATTTTAGATTGCTAGTTTTAAAGTCATGTAAAATTAGATCAGGCTTGTGAAAACAGATACCATATTCTATCAACTTTTCCAGACTTTACCGAGTATCCTGTTTGAGTTACTTGGTAAACCTGCAACGGAAGCGGAAGCATATCAATTTACTTCTGTGGAAATTAAGGAACTAGCATTTCGCTTTGATGGTTTATTTATTCCTAATTCTGAGATACCTGAACAACCTATTTATTTTGTAGAGGTTCAATTTCAGCCGAAAGCAGACTTTTATTGGCGGTTTTTTACGGAAATCTTTGTTTATCTCAATCAATATAAACCTAAGAATGACTTTCACGCAGTAGCGATTTTTGCTAAACGTAGTTTAGATCCCTGTGTACCAATGCAGTATCGGGGTTTGCTAATGGGTCAGCAATTTACAGTCATTTATTTAGATGAGTTGGAGGTAACAACCGATAATTCTATCGGACTGGGAATGGTACAGCTAGTAGTGGAAAAACAGGAAACTGCAATTGATCATACCAAGCAGTTGATCCAAAAATCTCGACAACAATTGGCAGATGTCAGCAAAAGACAAAAAGTTTTAGAATTGTTAGAGACGATCCTGGTTTACAAATTAAGTAATTTAACTCGTCAGGAGATTGAAGCAATGTTTACTCTAGATGAATTAAAGCAAACACGCTATTTTCAAGAAGTTGCGGAGGAAGCAAAAATAAAAGGTCTATTAGAAGGTAAGTTGGAAGGTAGGTTAGAAGGTAAGTTGGAAGGTAAGTTGGAAGGTAAGTTAGAAGGTAAATTGGAAGGTAAATTGGAAGGTAAATTGGAAGGTAAGTTGGAAACAGTACCTCTATTATTACAGTTAGGTTTAACTGTGGAACAAATAGCCGCAAATTTAGATGTGGATATTGAAGCAGTAAGAAAGGTTGCACAAAAGTCTGTTGATGAAACTCCTTCAGAGTAGTTAGAAAAATGGAAAGTGATCGGTTTGACTGATCACTTTTCATTTCTTGTTATGTTGACTAATTTTCCTGTGATTCATCTCTAATATTAAAGTAGTGAAAAAGATTAGCAACTGTTAAATCTGATGCTAGTTGTAAATTAGAAGTAACTAAGGTTCTATATCCAGAATTTGCGGCTTGTTGACTGACATAATTTTCATACTCCCGGCGTAATTCTGGCGCAAACATAAATAATAATTGATCCCGTAAAGAATAAAAATGAGATTTTTCGGCTATATTTTCATAGCTGATTTGTTCTGGTGGTATTTCTGAATTAGTGATAATTTGGGTAGTTTCTGAATTATGAAAATCTGCACTATTTAAAAGTTTTAATTCGGCTGGAGGTAGAGATTTTACCCAATCTACATGATTTTGCCATGATTCGATGATCACTAAATCATGATTATGAATGCGGGTAAGTTCAGGAAAGAGAAAATCAAGTTCGTCATGTGATTCACATTGATAAATTACAGTATGGGCATCTTCACATATTTTATTTTGTAATTGGTTCAGGCGATCGCTCACAGCAGAAATTTCATTTTGTACTTGATAAGTGGTAATAATTGCTTGTTCAATAGCCCAAGAACATTCTAATCGGCGCAGTTGTCCAGGCGCACAAGTATCTTCTAATAAATACGGATTAGTATAATCTGTTAAAGCCTCAAATAACATACCTCTAGCAGCGTCAATTTCTGCATTTCTGCGGCTAATATCTTGTAATTGCATGGCACAACGTAAACGGTTTATGGCTTGCACAAATAAACCATAGGCTCTAATTAAAACTGTGCGATGTTGTTCAAATTTGATATCTTGGGCTACCTGTTCAATTAGTTGTCTAATTTCTGCTCCTTGGTCTTTTAAGGCTTGTTTCAAGTCAATAAAGCCATTTTTGACCTCTAACCGCATTTCCTCAACTTCTTTCCTCAATTTCAGGGTTTGGTGTAAGTTCACTGCTGTTAATGCTACACCTGCAACTGTTCCTACACCGATGAGGGCGGTTGTTGCTTGTAATACTCCTAAGCTATTTTGTATTGTTTGTAAGCTACCCATGACGGCTGTAAAATTTTGCTGATTTTGATACATCTGCAACCCAGTCATGAGAAAATTAGGAGCGGATACAAGTGGTGATAATGGATTGACAACACCAATAGCATGAGACACAAACTGACCTGTAACAGCATCTCTAGCAATGCTTAGGGGTACACCATTACTAAATACTTGGGCATATTTACCAGCTTCAATACCAGCTTGAATTGCGGATGGAAATTGATACATCATAATCTTTACCCAGTTTATTGAATCAATATATACTTTTCTAGCTTAACTTATCAGTTTCAACACAAATAACCGTAATTACTCGGTAAATAGGTTAAATTTGATTAAATTAGGGAATAATAATTTTTACACACTCTATCCACTGGTGATTTTTATGGATACTTCACGAGTTACTTCTGAGACTGTTGATTTATTATCACGCATCACAGGACAAAAACTGAGCCAACGGGATATTACACCACAGGTATTATTTTTAGCTAGTTTGGTGACGGTACTATTGGGGGTGATATTTGTAGACGGGACAGTAGAAGAAGAAGAGAAGCAAAGCTTACTAAAAATATTGTATCGTTTTAGTATGCCTGAAACTGGTATGCGTCAATTGACAAATTTAATAATTAAGCGAGTTAAAAACAATCAGACTTATAAAAAAATTCACGACTTGCTAACACTGACGGCTACACTTTCAGAATCAGAAAGACTATTATTAATTGGCTTTGGCTATGAAATATCAATCACAGATGGTAAAATTGACCCCCGTGAAAAGAAATATTTAGAGATAATTGCTAAAAATATCGAAATTAAATCCCAATATTTAGAAGTTTTTGAGATTGCATTTACTCACAAAGGAAATATTGAGACAGATGCTTTAAATGAAGTACATTTTTTACTTAACCCTTCTCGCTTTCAGGAATTGGATTTTATGGCTATCCAAGCTGCAAGTGATATATTAGCAATTTTACCAGCTAAACCAGAAATTAAAGCAGAAACAAAAACTACTCAAAAGCATACAGAGGTATCTTATGACGAGTTGAAAAAATTTCAAGTCTATCGTCAGCAATTAGATAAATATTGTTATCAAGTATTTCAGATAATTCAAGAATGCCAAAACCATAATTTATTACCAAATACTCTCATTAATGAGGTGAGTATAGTATCTAAAAAAATACAATCTCAGCGATTTAGGTTAGCTGTTGTTGGAGAATTTAGCCAAGGTAAATCAACATTATTAAATGCTTTATTAGGTGAAGAAATTCAGCCTGTGAGAGCAATTCCTTGTAGTGGTGCAGTTACAGTTCTCAAATATGGAACTCAAAAACGGGTAATTTGTCACTATAAAGATGGAAGAGTAGAAGAAATTGCTTTTGACCAGTATAAAGCAAAAGCAAGTATTTCTAAAGAAGCCGCCGTAGATCACCGTAGTGATGAACTAGCACAATCTAATATTGAGGAAATTATTTTTGAACATCCTGAATTAACTTTATGTAAAAGTGGTGTAGAAATAGTAGATTCACCAGGGTTAAATGAACATCCTCAGAGAACAGCTATTACCCAAAAAATACTAAGAGATACAGATGCAGCCATTTTCTTAACTAATGCTACTCGTCTACTTGCTGAAAAGGAAAAAGAATTACTGCATGATGTAAGATATCAGCTTAATAATAGTTCTAAAAAAGAACCTGCTGATAATCTTTTTGTGTTAGTAAATTTCATGGATAACCTTGATACTCAAGAAGATATTCAAGATGTAAAAAAAAGACTTGAAAGTTTTGTCAAAAAAGAAAATTTACTTACTTTAAAAAATATCAATCGTGTTCATTATATTTCTGCTAAAGCAGCACTGAAATCAATTCAAAATGGAAATAATGATGAATATTTACAATCTTTCCAAATGTTTACTCAATCTCTAGAGAAATTCCTGACTTTAGAGCGTGGAACATTAAAAATTAATCGTGCAGTTAATGATATAAACCTAGTAATTACAAAATGTTTAGATAGTTTGGATATTGTTGAGGAATCATTAAACGGAAAAATAAAACTTTCAGCAACAGGAAAACAAGAAATTTTAGAAAAAATAGGTGAAGCTAGTGGGTGTGATTTCAGAATACGGTTATTAGTATCGAATTTAATAGATGAATCTTATAATAAAGCTGCCGAATCCTATGATGAATGGCGTGCAGAATTATTTGATAGAATGGCAGAAAAAAGCGTTCATTGGAGTTCTTTGCATAACCCAGTTCTTAGCCAAGATAAACTGATTAAAGATTACACAAATCTATTTATTAGGGATTTGTCACGAGAAATTGATGAATGGGGTAATAACATTGTAAAAGATATTATTCTCAAAGAAGGACTAGAATATTTAGATGCTAATATTGCTTATGAATTAGAATCCATACAAGGAGGTTTTCAACGTCTAGACCAACAAGTTAAAACCAATTTTAGTCAGCAAATGAAGTTATCTATCGGAGGTATCAATGATGATTTCATGGGTTTAGGTGGAATTGGTGGAGGAGTGGGAGTAGGTGGTGCGTTAGCTGCTGGATTATTAGCATTTACAGGACTAGGATTTATTGCTATTACTGCTGCTGCTGTTGCTGCTGCAATTGCTAGTTCCTTTGGTTTAGGATTACTAGATTTTGATGGATTAAAAGACCAAATCAAGGTTAAAGTTTTTGAAATAGGCTTTCAAAAGTTTGAAGAATCAGTGGACAACATTGCAGAAAAGCTGAACCAGATTATTAATGAAGTTTTTAATAGCAGACTTGAAGCAGCTAGTCAAGTAATTGCAGAAGCAATTTCAATCTATGAAAACATTTTAGAACAACAAGAAAAAGCTCATCAAGAAAACCTAGAACAACGGGAAACAGAAAAAGCATTTATTAACCAAAAACGCCAAGAACTTGAACAAGTGCAGAAAGAATTACAAACTATGATCAATAAATCCTAGATCCCCGACTTCTGTTTTCAATTTTATTCATAAATGATTAATTCATGATAGAAGTCAGGGATCTTAAACCCAAAGAATAAAGCTGTGATAAAATAACAAAAACCCTACTAAATAGATGTAAAAAATGGAAACAATGAAATTGCTGACACATATAGGTGCTGATGGTATATTACAAATCCAAACCCATACAGAATTTAAAGATAAATCTGTAGAAGTATTGGTAGTTGTCCAACCATTAGATAATACAGAAACTACCACAACAAAACATAACGCTTGGGGAAAAGCCACTACTAAAAAATCAATTCAAGACGCAATTAGTAGAATGCAAAAACTAAGAAAAGAAATACGTTTAGATAAAAACTTAATCCGTGAAATGATTGAAGAAGGACGAAGATTTTAATGCAGTTATTATCCCACCTAAAAACCTGTAAATTGTCGCAGAAAACGAAACCATAAAAAAATAACCCATTGTTACCTATAGCAACAACGGGTATTAATTAAGATTGATTAATTATCGAGAAGCAAGTTGTGGATCTGCCCAAATTTTGCCTCTTTCACCAAAAGTTACCGCCTGATCCCCTTCCCCAGTCACATCAGCCGTTTTACCATCATTAGTCACCTGGATCAAAGGCCAATTTTCTTCACCTAATTCACCAGAACGGAATAAGACATTTTGAGGTTGTTTTTTACTCCAACCCAATAAAATACCTATCTTCTCATGATCATCTTTTGATTCTGCTGGGTGAACCACATTAATATTATTTTGCTGACGATCCCAAATAACAGCTTGATCTGTAGCATCTGCGGTATTGAAAATAGCGACAAATTTACGTGCTAAAAAGCGATCGCCCTTTTCAGACCAACTCACAGGCACTAACACCCCAATTTTACCATCATTGTCAGTATCTACTGACACCCGAACCTGTTGATTTAATAAGGGATCAACCATCACATTAGTTGATGCCATCACCCGTAACCGCTTAGTTTGTCTATCCTCCACAAACAATACGCTATTAACCCGGCTATTGTGCATTTCCGGTTTCACTTCCATTTGCACCCGGCTATAAATTGCGTATCTACCATCAGGAGAAACCACGGGGATACTTCTGTAATATCTAATACCGCCACCTTTCCCTCCTACCTTTTCCTGAGTAGCCATGATCCATTGCCAGGGTATGGGATGGGGACTACCTATGGGATCGGCTTGTGTCATTTCTGACTCATTTGGCTGTTCACTCACAGGTATTTCTCCGTTTCTCGGTGTCACAGTTGATGTTGCTAAATCTTGTGATTCAGAAACTCCATTTTGTCCAGCATTTACCCCCCCGTCTTTTGCATCTCTTAATTTTTGAATTAAATTCATCTGATCAACAGATGTTTGTCCTTGATTTTGTGCCACATTCACTACTAATGATGTAGTTTTGCGAACCACATTAGAATTATCTACTTTTGCATCAGCAATAACTTTATCAGTTGATAATCTTTGTATTCCTTCACCAATAGATATTTTTCCTGTTTGAGAATCAACCTGAGCAAATTGTAAATTTAGTTTCCTAAAAATCCCCCTTTCTGCCAATTTTGCCTCAGACTTCCCATTGTTTGAACTAATATTTTTTACTTCCGATTGTTTCGCAAAAGTAGCATGAAGAGACATTCCTACTAACGGTGAAATGACAATAAGAAGAGCAATGTATTTAATAAATGGTTGAACACGGAACCATCCTGACACCAAAAGGGATTTAAGCATGATGAGACTCTCTAGGGGCAGTTGCTAAATGTGGGCAGTATTTATACAGGAATGGGCAAAGTTATGACTATATGTATATCAGCAAACCACAAGGTTTTACAAGATAACTTACGGAAATGTTAAATCGCTTTACAAAAGTTTGATTGTCACTATTTACTCCTTCTTAATCTTGATCTACTTTCCATCAGGAATTACTTCTAGTTAACACTAAATTACATTCCTCAATACCTGCTCTAATTCCTGTTGATTGAGATCAAATCCATATCCAAATAAATTGAACACAGGTATAGGTATCTTTATTTTCAGCAGAATTGAGTTGTGGCTTTGTAATCAAGATTTAAAGATGCAACAACAACAGCATTAACTTCAGCTAACCTTGAAAGTAAGTTTCACAAGGGATAATAAATGATGTTTTATCACCTGATTTTTACTTAGTTTGCAAAGACCACACCTGTTAACTTAGTAACAAATTGTACTTGCTAAACACTGTTCAAACATTGTATTAACAACAGGACTTACGCAAATGGCACATTGCTAGAGTGTGGTTCGACAAGCTCACCAACCGCGTCAGATATCAAGAATATGGTTATTTACATGATTTATGCTGTCTGATGCACCCTACAACAGATTTTTTCCTGTGACACTTGCGTAAGTCCTAAACAACTTGCTTTGTTTGTGATGTAGCTATAGCAGTTTAGACTCTATGCCACTAAAAGCCCTCTACTTCTAGCACACTTCAATCTATTGGATGCACAATCAATAATAAACAGGAAATTTGAACTGAAGTAACCAAATTTACAAACTGGAATATATATTGGTAAGTGCCGCGATTAAGCAAAGACAGTTTATTTTCAACCCGGCAAATAATCGAAGAGTTTTGATTTATTAGGTAGACAAATACCTAACTGTAAAACACAGCTAGACAAATAAAACCTATCAATAGTAGATGCGATTGGCAGTAGTTTAACTAATTACCCCAGAATTATAGCTGATTAACTTTATTTTTGCTCAACTAATAGTTAACACTATACCATCAAACTCTAAAAATTTATCTCCCATAGGCAAAAACGCTAAACATAATTCTATTAATATGGAAATTAAGTCAGTTGTCAGTGATGAGGAATATACTTACCATTGACACATGACTCACGACAGATAATTAATAATTAATAACTAATGAAAGTAGTATTTTTTGGCACTCCTGATTTTGCCGTTCCCACTTTACAAAAACTACTGGAAAACCCAGATTTTGAGGTAATAGCAGTTATCACACAACCGGATAAACGCCGAGAGCGTGGTAATAAACTTACACCTTCACCAGTTAAAGTTTTAGCTACAGAACATCATATCCCTCTTTGGCAACCAGAGAGAATTAAAAAAGATGATGAAACCTTAACACAACTCAAGCAGATACAAGCAGATGTCTTTGTCGTTGTTGCCTACGGACAAATTTTGTCTCAAAAAATACTAAATATGCCTAAACTGGGTTGTATTAATGTGCATGGTTCTATTTTACCTCAGTATCGAGGGGCAGCCCCAATTCAGTGGTGTGTATACAATGGAGAACAAGAAACCGGAATTACAACTATACTGATGGATAAGGGCATGGATACAGGAGATATGCTTTTAAAAGCGATTACACCTATTGAGTTATTAGATAACGCTCAAATTCTAGGCGAAAAATTAGCTATTATTGGTGCAGATTTACTCATAGAAACTGTATACAAACTAGAACGTCGGGAAATCACACCCATTCCTCAAGATCATACCACTGCAACCTACGCCTCTTTAATTCAAAAGCCAGACTATAACCTAGACTGGACAAAAACCGCCATTCAATTACATAATCAAATTCGCGGCTTTTATCCCCACTGTACCGCCACCTTTCGCAACCAGCCAGTAAAAATTACTGCTACTGTTCCCCTTGAACCTGAGTATATTAACGCATTGCCAGATCAGTTAAAACAAAAAATAGACAAAATACCTGATTTATCAACCATATCAGGTCAAACCGGGGAAGTAGTGAATATCACCAAGGGTTTAGGTGCAATTATCCAAACAGGAGCAGGTTTATTACTACTGCGAGAAGTCCAACTAATAGGTAAACGTCCCCAGTCAGGATGGGATTTTGTTAATGGTGCAAGATTAACACTGGGTGAGGTAATTGGGAATGGTTGACGCTTGTCAGTTGTCCGTTGTTAGTAGGAAAAATATTCCCCCTGCTCCCCTGCACCTTAATTTTCATAGAACCGGCAAGTATTACAAGGTCCTGCTGGGTTAACTGCACAACGGATAATTTCGGAGTGAGCATTAAAATTGCAGTTAGCATCACCTATAACCCAACGTCCCTCAAATAAACTTTTTTCCTCCGGTCGGTTGGCTTTTTGTACGTAAATAGCAATATTATGTAAACTATAGCGTCCTGCTTTTAATTGATACCTGTGACGACGCTCTAAAACTGCGTAGGTTTTGCCGTCAACATCAAGATAGTTACCCGGTTGAGGTGTCCAATCAAGTTTTAATTTTCCCAGAGATTGACGTGGATGTGTCAAAATTACCTCAGTGGGTAACGAATTTAACTCCATGATAAGTTTATGTTATCGGTTTTACTCGTAAACTATAGTATCGTAATATTTGAGCAATTTTTTACTAGACGGCTAAAAAAGCAGATATTAGTCCATCACCACCAAACCCTTGTAGGGAAAATCCATGAATTATCCCTATGATAATTTTTACCAGATGTCTAATAAAGTTCTACTTTCAAATTATTACCACTGTAGAGGCGCAAGTTAGTAATCTAGGACTTATGTACTGTACAAATTTACCTTCGCTAATTTACGTCTTAATTCTAGTAAATATGTTTATCTTTATAATTTATTAGATAAGACTAAGCTTATTGTGTAGCGTCCTTTAAAAGTTAACATTTCATAATAATTTGACAAATATGAAACAAGATATAGAAAATTAATAATAGGTATGATAGATGACCTGGAAAATATAACTATTAGTTTACATATCTTTACAAATCACCATATTGAGTAAAGAGTCATTTGGGTAAACACTAAATAGCCATGTTGCTGATTACAACTAGATAACAGCGATTTTAGTAAATGAATTATCCAAAGTGTCTATTACATTGTTTAAAGTTATGTAGCCTTTTGCTTACAAGCTATCAAGCCCTGGGGTAAACTATGCGTTGATTATGATTATTTCACTCCAGAAGAACACCCGAAAGGAGCAGTTTTTTCAATGTCTCATACCGTAAAAATCTACGACACCTGCATTGGCTGCACACAATGCGTTCGCGCTTGCCCCACCGACGTACTAGAAATGGTTCCTTGGGATGGCTGTAAGGCTGCTCAAGTGGCTTCTTCTCCTCGCACTGAAGACTGTGTAGGTTGTAAGCGGTGTGAAACTGCTTGCCCCACTGACTTTTTGAGCATTCGCGTTTATCTAGGCGCTGAAACAACTCGCAGCATGGGCTTGGCTTACTAAGAACTGCTAAATTCTTAGTGTTTTCATAGCTGAGGAATGAGGACGGGAAAATTCTTCCCTCATTTCTCAGCATTTTTGTAAGAGGGAGCAGAGGGGAATATGTTTCCTACTAACAACAGTCAACCGTCAACCGTCAACCCATTCCACCAACTATACTTAGAATTTAATCATCCTGAAACCGGAGTGGTTTAAGCAATGTGTGGAATAGTTGGATATATAGGTACTCAGGCGGCGACGGATATTTTACTGGCTGGATTAGAAAAATTAGAATATAGAGGTTATGATTCGGCGGGAATTGCCACTATTTGGGAAGGTGATGTCCATTGTGTGAGGGCTAAGGGCAAATTGCTTAACTTGCGTTCTAAACTGGAACAAATTGCCACTTCTGCTCAAATTGGTATTGGTCACACGCGCTGGGCAACTCATGGTAAACCTGAAGAATATAATGCCCATCCTCATTTAGATACGGCTTTGCGGGTGGCAGTGGTGCAAAATGGGATTATTGAGAATTATCGAGAGTTGCGAGAACATCTCAAAGCATTAGGACATGAATTTCGTTCGGAAACAGATACAGAAGTGATTCCTCACTTAATTGCTGAGTGTTTGAAACACACTCCTGAAAATCTCCTTTCTACTTCGATATTTTTAGATGCGGTGCGAGAAGCGGTGAGTAAGTTAGAAGGGGCTTATGCAGTGGCGGCTATTTCCGCAGACTTCCCCGATGAAATGATTGTAGTTCGCCAACAAGCACCTTTAGTAATTGGTTTTGGGCAAGGTGAGTTTTTCTGTGCTTCTGATACGCCAGCAATTGTTGCCTATACTCGCGCTGTATTGCCCCTAGAAAATGGTGAAATTGCCCGTTTGACTCCTTTGGGGGTGGAGGTGTATAACTTCGCTGGACATCGCTTAAAGAAGCATCCTCGGACTTTGAACTGGAATCCCATCATGGTGGAAAAACAGGGTTTCAAACATTTTATGCTCAAGGAAATCTATGAACAACCAGGAGTAGTCCGGGATTGTTTGGAGGCTTACTTTCCCACGGAACAGGGTGAAATAGTTGATAAATCACCGGTGAAATTGGATTTACCGGCGGATGTTTACGCAGATTTAGAACAAATTCAAATTGTGGCTTGTGGTACAAGTTGGCACGCGGCGTTAGTCGGTAAATATTTATTAGAACAATTGGCAGGTATTCCCACACAAGTACAATATGCTTCCGAGTTTCGTTATGCACCAGCACCACTAACGCCCCATACTCTGACTGTTGGGGTGACACAATCTGGGGAAACGGCGGATACTTTGGCAGCTTTGGGGATGGAAAAGGAACGGCGACAGGGTAAAGAGGCTAAGTATCAAGCGCGACTTTTGGGAATTACTAACCGCCCGGAAAGTAGTTTGGGAAATATGGTGGCAAATATTATCAATACTCACGGGGGAATTGAAATTGGTGTAGCGGCAACAAAAACTTTTGTGGCGCAATTGATGGCGTTTTATGCTTTGGCTTTAGATTTAGCTTATCATCGTCAGGCAATTAGTAATTCAAGAATTGAGGAAATTCTCACAGGTTTACGTCAATTACCAGGGGAAATTGAAACGATTTTAGAAACTCAAGAAAGATATATTGAACATTTAGTACACGACTTTACTGAAACAAAAGATTTTATCTTTATTGGGAGAGGAATTAATTTTCCTATTGCATTAGAAGGGGCTTTGAAATTAAAGGAAATTAGCTATATTCATGCAGAAGGTTATCCAGCAGGAGAAATGAAACATGGACCTATTGCTTTGTTAGATGCAAAAGTGCCGGTGGTAGCGATCGCTGTTCCTGGTAATGTATATGAAAAGGTAATTTCTAATGCCCAAGAAGCAAAAGCTAGAGATTCCCGTTTAATTGGTATAACTTCTGTGCAAGATGGGGAAGCGGCGGAAATCTTTAATGATTTAATTCCGGTTTCGGAAGTGGAGGAAATTCTTTCACCTATTCTCACAGTAATACCTTTGCAATTGTTAGCTTATCATATTGCAGCGCGGCGAGGTTTGGATGTTGATCAACCGAGAAATTTGGCGAAGTCGGTGACTGTGGAATAATTGATGTTTTACTGATTTATTTGTTGTAGAGGAATAAAAAAGTTGGAAAATAAATAAAAAAGTTGTACAATTTCTCCTGTGGGTGTATCTACTAACCATCCAGAGGAGGATTTTTTAGATGATCCCAATATCTTCAAAATGATTAATTTATTCTATGCTACCTCAATCAAATTACATAATTAACTAAACTATGAGCGCACCATCTAATATTATTCAACTCGTTGACAGTTTCGATCAACAAATAGAAGTATATCGTGCTGGTGGTTTAAATGAAACACAAACCAGAATTCAATTTATTGATCCCTTTTTTGAAGCATTAGGTTGGGATGTAAGAAACCAAAAACAAGCGACTAATCTTTATCAAGAAGTTATTCACGAAGATAGTTTAAAAATTAGTGATGCAAATAAAGCTAAAGCGCCTGATTATAGTTTTCGTATTGGAGGAATAAGAAAGTTTTTTGTTGAAGCAAAAAAACCTGCTGTTAACGTTGGTCAAAACATAAGTGCAGCTTTTCAAGTACGACGTTATGGATGGTCAGCTAAATTAATTTTAAGTATTTTAACAGATTTTGAAGAATTTTCAGTTTATGATTGTCGGATCATGCCTAATAAAAATGATCCAGCAGTTACCTCCAGAGTTAAATATTTTCATTATACTGAATATATAGAAAAATGGGAAGAAATATATAATCTTTTTTCTAAAGAAGCAGTATTAAATGGTGCATTAGAAAAATTTGCAGAATCTCAAATAAAAGGAGAAATTACTGTTGATCAAGCATTTTTACAAGAAATTGAAATTTGGCGAGAAAATTTAGCTGCTAATATTGTATGGCGTAACTCTCGAATTAAACCCAGAGAGTTAAATTTTGCTGTACAGATGACAATTAACAGAATTATCTTTTTACGCATTTGTGAAGATAGAGGAATTGAACGATATCAACAACTATATACTTTATTAAAGTTTGAAAATATTTATCAAGAATTGGGACGTTTATTTATTAATGCAGATTATCGTTATAATTCTGGTTTGTTTCATTTTCAAAATGAAAAAGGTAGAGAACAACCTGATGATTTTACTCTGAATTTACAAATTGATGATAGTATCTTAAAATCAATTCTCAAAAAACTTTATCCTCCAGAAAGTCCTTATGAATTTTCTGTGATTCCTGTGGAAATTTTGGGACAAGTTTATGAGCAGTTTTTAGGTAAAGTGATTAAAATATCTCCTAGTCGTCAAGCGGTTATTGAAGATAAACCAGAAGTTAGGAAAGCAGGAGGGGTTTATTATACTCCTAGCTATATTGTAGATTATATCATTAAAGAAACTATAGGAAAAATTTTATCAGGTAAAAAACCAGAAAAAATTCAAGAAATTACAATTCTTGATCCAGCTTGTGGTTCAGGTTCATTTTTAATTGTTGCTTATCAATTTTTACTAGATTGGTATTTACAACAATATCTCCAAAACCCTAAAAAATACAAAGATAAATTCTATCAGATATCTAGTACGAATTGGCGGTTAACATCGTCGGAAAGAAAACGGATTTTATTAACTCATATATATGGAGTGGATATTGATCAACAAGCGGTAGAAACAACGAAGTTATCTTTATTATTAAAGGTTTTAGAGGGTGAATCTGGGGAAACTATTACTAGACAGTTAGAACTTCTCAAAGAACGAGCTTTACCGGATTTAGATCAGAATATGCTCTGTGGTAACTCTTTAATAAGTGGAGAATTTTATAATAAAATTCAAATGAATTTATTAGATGAAGAGGAAATATATCGGGTTAATGTTTTTGATTGGAATGATGCTTTTAAAAAAATCATGCAACGAGGAGGATTTGATGTAATTATTGGTAATCCTCCTTATTTAAGAATACAAGGGATACAGGAGTATTACAATCAACAAATTATATATTTTAGAGAAAAATATAAAACTGCTGTCAAAAGATTTGATTTATATTGCTTATTCATTGAAAAAGGACTACAATTGTTGTCTAACAATGGTTATTTAAGTTATATATGTCCCCATAAATTTACTCATGCTGATTTTGGGTCGGGATTAAGAAATCTTCTTATTTCCGAAAAATCCATCAGAACATTAGTTAGTTTTGGAAATAATCTTGTTTTTAATCAGGTTTCAACATATACAGGAATTATTATTCTTACGAAAGTGAGAAATACAAATTTAAAATATCATGAGTTCCCCACATTAAAATCATCAGAATTATCTGTACAACTTCTCCAATTAGAAGATAGTCATTTTAGTCAACTTATTTTAGCAAATCTTAATGATCAACCTTGGATTTTAAGTAGTAATCTTAACACTCAACTTTTAAATAAAATTAAAGCTAATAAATTTACTATTGGTGATAAGTTTGTAACTGTTGCTCAAGGTATTGTTACAGGAATAGATGATATATATTTTTTAAAGAAAATCAATGATAATTTAGATAACAATGAAATAATAGAAGTTTTTTCTCAACGTGCTAACACAAATATTTTCATCGAAAGAGAAATAGTTAAACCTATACTAAAAGGTGAAAATGTCTATCGTTATATTGAGCCAACATATCAATATTATTGTATTTATCCCTATCAATTAAAAGGTTATAAAACCATTGTTTTCCAAGAAGATAATTTAAAATCTAAATTCCCTCTTGCTTATCAATATCTTAACCAATATCGAGAGGAAATTACTCAACTTAGAATTAAATATAGAACTAATCCAAAATATTGGTATGCTTGCCATAGAGGACGTTCAATTACTGATTTTGAATCTCAAAAAATTATTAGTGCAGAAATAAGTCTGGGTTGTAATATGATGTTGGACAAGCATCAATTTTATCATAATACTACTGTTTATAGTTTGATTCCTTCGCAAGAATGTCAAGAAAACTATTTATATTGGCTAGGTTTATTTAATTCAAAATTAATGTGGTGGTTTTTGACTAATACAGGTAATGTTTTACGAGGTGGTTATTTTCGATTCAAAACCAATTATCTTAAACCGTTTCCAGTTTATACTATTAATTTCAATGATACAAGAGAAGTAACAAGCCATCAAAGAATGGTGCAATTTGTGGAACAAATGCTAAATCTTCATCAAAGACTCACTGAAGCACAAACACCACCAGCTAAAAAAATGATTCAACAACAAATTCAAGCAACAGATAGACAAATTAATCAATTAGTTTATCAATTATATGAATTAACTGATGAAGAAATTGATATTGTTGAGAATAGCTAGATTCTTGACAATCAAATTATTAATTTTTCACTGCAACCAATTCTCTCAACTTAAACCCTCAACTCTTGTTAAATCACTATCGTTAGAAACAACTGTTAAACCTTTAATCATTGCAGTTGCAGCAATTAAAACATCTTTACTTACGTTGAATAATTTGCAATAAAGCAGTTTCGCTATTTGGTGTTTTTGACGTTTCTGATAGCTGTAAAAATTCGTGAGAGGGGTATGCTTCATTAGCTTCCTTTTTGGTGGACGACTAAAATACTTGACCATTGCCGTATTTTGTAAAAGTCCTTCTCTGATCCGTGTTAAGTATATAAGCAATGATCAATTATTGATTTGCAAAATATATTTTTAAGGTAACTCTGCTGCTTCACCACCGCTTACCATTGCCCGATAAAGTAAAACACTAATTTCTGCTCTTGTAGCTATTTTTTTCGGGTTGAGTAATTTTTTATTGGGATAGTTGATAATTACTTTATTTTCTGTTAAAGCCGCAATAAAATCACGATGTTCGCTTCTAATGCTGGAAGCATCGCTATAAGCTGAGAGAATATTTGCTGTAGAACCAGTAACTTTATAATTCAATCCTTTGGCTAAAGTAATTAAAACATCAAGACGAGTTAGTTTTTGAGTAGGATTAAATTCCCTACTACCCAGCGTAGTAAAAAAGCCCATTTCATAAGTTTCTTGAATGGCATCATACGCCCAATATTTTTTGGGAACATCTCTAAAATTAATTGCATCCCGGACTTTAGTTTTGATAAAGATTTTTTGCAATAATGCCGCTAATTCTGCGCGAGTTACTGGTGCATTGGGGCGGAAAGTACCATCAGGAAATCCTTCCATTACTTCCATTGCTGCTAATTCGGCAATATATTCTTTTGCCCAATATTTTTTAGAAATATCAGAAAATGAGACTTGAATCCCCTTGCCTACACCTATTTGCCGATATTTACTTAATAACTGACCAAGTTGAAAATTGAAGTTGGTTGTAATTTCAGTTAATTTTACTAAACTACCAGGAGCAGATGTTAAAGCTTTAGCTAGATTAGAATTAAAAGCATTGATTGATTTACCAACTAAAGCAAAATCACCTTCACTAAAGGAGGTAGGATAAGAGCCAGTTGTGGCAACTTTGGAAAATCCTGCGGCTTGATATTGAACAATATTAATATTTTCAGAACTGTTGAGGAAAGTAACTTTTTGATCATTAACTTCCGTGAAGTAATCATAAGTAGTCCCATTATCAACAATGCTATCATCGTTAATATCAAAACCATAAAAGGTACGAACTACTTTGTCTGTAGTGGGATTAGCTGATAAAATCACATTAACGGCAGTATTTTCTGGTAAACAGGCAAATTCACTATAGCCGATAAAACTATTATTAGTATCATATAAACGCACGACGATGCGATCGCCTAATTTTAACCCCTGAGTAAACTTAGCTTTTTGCTTAATTTTATATTTATAGTCACCTAAAAATCTTTCTTGACGATATTTATTACCATATTTACTCTTAATAGAAATCCGAGCAATTACTTCTTTAATTTTACCAGCAGGTTGCCATATATAAAGAGTAAATGCTGATTTTTTCTCCGGTGAAACAGCAGTAGTAACGGGAATGTCTACCGGTACATCGTTAACTTTATCTGCTAAAAGTTGCCTTTGTGGAGAATTACTTAGTTGTGATTCAACTTGGGAAGACCATCGGACCTGTGCTAATGCAGAAGATATCGGTGATAATGCCACAACAAAGATAGTTGCAACCACAAGTTTATGCCAATATCCTAATTTAATGGGATTCATTGTATTTATCTCACATCTTGCCGGTTTACTAATGCTACCTAAATCAGAAATTTTGAGAGAATAGTGAAACTTACTGGTAACACAGCGCATTTTATATTACTTTTGGCAAATAGGCAAAAATTCTGTAGATAGCGTTGACGATAATAAACCTAACAGGATCAATGTAAATGCTTTTGTTAGTGTGTACTGTCAAGCAAAGAACTTTCAATCCTGTTCCCTGTTCACTGTTCCCTGCGATGCCCTGAGCCTGTCGAAGTGCGATGCACTGAGCCTGTCGAAGTGTTCCCTGTTCCCCGTTCACCGTTCCCTGCTATATATAAATATATAATCCTTTGAAAATCTTAACAAATGACAACTACAAACCACTATTTACAAACATTTGAAAACCAGGTTTGGACTTGGCGAGATTACAAAATTCAATATACTGTTATGGGTACAGGCCAACCTTTGGTACTAATTCACGGTTTTGGTGCTTCCATTGGTCACTGGCGCAAAAATATTCCTATTTTAGCTAATGCTGGTTATCAGGTCTTTGCTTTAGATTTGTTAGGATTTGGAGGTTCTGATAAAGCAGATATAGACTATACCATGGACGTGTGGGCAGAATTATTAAAAGATTTTTGCAATGTACATATTCATCAACCTGCAATATTTATTGGTAATTCTATTGGCGCACTTTTAAGTTTAATTGTGTTAACAGAATATCCTCAAATTGCGGCTGGAGGAGTATTAATTAACTCTGCCGGTGGTTTAAGTCACCGTCCCCATGAATTGAACCCCGTTTTGCGAGTTTTCATGGCCACATTTAATAAGTTAGTGGCCAACCCCATCACAGGTAAATTTGTTTTTAACCGCATTCGCCAAAAATCACAAATTCGCCGCACATTATATCAAGTCTACCGCGATCGCCAGGCGGTCACAGATGAACTTGTAGATTTACTTTATACCCCATCCTGTGACCCCGGAGCGCAACAAGTTTTTGCATCTATTCTCACCGCACCTCCAGGTCCAAGTCCAGAGGAATTATTACCTAACTTGCAATTTCCATTATTAGTCCTTTGGGGTGCAGAAGATCCCTGGACACCTATCACCGGAGCGAATATCTATACAGCAGCAAAAGAAAAGGGTAAGGATATCAAAATAGTTCCTATTCCTGGCGCTGGCCATTGTCCCCATGATGAAGTTCCCGATATTGTCAATAGTGAAATTATTGATTGGTTAGGACAACTAAATGTACATAGTTGATTTTAACTAATTGTCTAGGTTCGGTTGACTTATAATAATATCACAACAAATAATCATCACGTCAATCCAACCTACATAATTATTTTTTGGTAAGTATTCAGCTATAGCGCTCGTTCATATCCAGATCCCCGACTTCTTTTATTAATTGTGTCCATAAATAATAAATTGATCACAGAAGTCGGGGATCTTTTTACCTCACCTGAATTCTTACATCTTTTGAGATCATTATTCTTCACCTTCTGTATATAAATCTGGTAAATTTTGCACCTGCAACCGCCGAGAAACACGACGATATTTTTTACTTTCTAACTTAGGTTCATAATGATTTTGACCTTTACCTTTAGATTTCAATTTTAATGTAGATTCAGGATCAGCTTGTTGTTTTAAATTAGTTTGATATGCGATCGCATCATCCAAAAATTCTAAATAATGTTCATATCTCTCCCACTCACTACCCACTATACAACCAGGTTCATCTCGATGTAAACAATCACTAAATCGGCAATTTCCAGCTTCTAACCGATTTCTAACTTCAGGGAAATAATAGATTAATTCTTCTGCCCCACAATTCAAATCAGGTTGATTAAAACCCGGAGTATCAGCCAACAAACCACCACTGGGAATTTCAAATAATTCGACATGACGGGTAGTATGACGACCACGGGCTAATTTACCGGAAACTTCGCCCACACGCAGGTTAGCATCAGGAATTAACATATTAATTAAACTCGATTTCCCGACACCGGAAGGCCCAGCAATCACCGTAATTTTATTGTTTAAATGTGCGCCAATTTGGGGAATATTCAGATGATTTTGCACACTAATAAAAATTGGGCGATAACCCCAGCTAGAAAGGCGATCGCTAATTTCCTGTTGTTCCTGTTGAGCAATTAAGTCACATTTATTCAAACACAACAGCACATCTACACCGGTAGATTCAGCCTTAATCAAAAACCTGCTTAATTGATAAGGTTCTAGGGGTGGATCAGCCACCGCAAAAACCAAGAAAATTTGATTAACATTAGCGATGGCTGGTCTATCTAACTCAGTATTCCGAGGTAAAACCTCCGATATCGCTCCTCGTCCTCCAGTCCAGTCAGGTTCTTCTACGATTACGCGATCGCCCACCATCACCTGCTGGCCAATTTTCTTTAACCGGGTTCTGCGAGTACACAGGAGAATGGGAGCAGGAGGCAGGGGAATATCATTCCTTCTTCGTTCTTCATTCTCACTCCTTTTTACCTCATCCATTTGGACACGATAAAAATTGGCCTGTACAGCTAACACCGTACCCAATAACTGTTGAGTAGAAACATTTTCCCCTTTCATTCCACAACAACCGGACGGCGGACAACCAAAGCAAAATAGGTAGAAAAGTCTGTAATTTGTTCTACACAATAACCAGCCATGGTCAAACTATCAGGGACTTGTTCTATGGGTTCACCTGGATCTAACCAGACCTCCAATAAACCCCCTGGTGGCATTTTTTCCAAAAATAGTTTTGTCCGCACAAAATTAATCGGGCAGGGAGTCCCACGTAAATCAAGTTGAGCGTCAGGGGTTAACACAGAAGACCCACTCATGATTTAAACAAGCCTCCTAAGAATCCTTCTAAACCGCCTTTACCGGTTCTGTCTCCCTTAATTTTAGCCAGTTTCTCTAGTAGTTCCCTCTCCTCTGGAATGATCTTAGTAGGAATATCAATTAAGACGTTCAGCATATGATCACCGCGACTGACAGGATTACCTAAACGTGGCACACCACGGTTTTCTAACTTCATCACCGTATTTGGTTGCGTACCAGAGGGAATCATCAACTCCACTAGGCCATCTACAGTATTTACCTCTAAACGGCAACCTAAAATCGCTTGCAGGTAGCTAATTTTAATTTCCGAGATAATGTTAATGCCATCCCGGTGAAATTCCTCATCCTCGTTCACAAACAGGTAAACATATAAATCACCTGGAGGTCCACCCCGTTGACCCGCATCCCCTTCTTGGGAAACGCGTAATCTTGTGCCATTGTCTACACCGGCTGGAACATTAATTTTTAGTTTTTTGGTAACTTGATTTGCCCCTTTACCATCACAAGCATCACATTTATCCTCCACCACCGTTCCTGTGCCATCACAAGTGGGACAAGTGGAAACTTGAGTAAAACTACCAAATGGGGTTCTTGTTACCCGTCTGACCTGACCTGAACCACTGCAAGTGCTACAAGTGCGGGGACGAGTGCCTGGTTTAGCACCAGAACCAGTACACACTTCACAGGTTTCTAAATGGGAAATGCGAATTTCCTTTTCACCACCAAATATGGCTTCCCGAAAATCTAATTTCAGGTCTAGACGCAGATCATCGCCTCGCACTGGTCCACTGCGCCGTCTTTGCTGGGTTTGTCCACCCATGCCACCACCACCAGCAAAGCCACTGAAAATGCTTTCAAAGATATCGGCAAAACCACCCATATCGCCCATATCTTGGAAACCAGCACCGGCCGCCGCCGCTCCTGATACACCAGCTTCACCGAAGCGGTCATAACGGGCGCGAACTTCTGGCTCTGATAAGACTTCATAGGCGCGGTTAATTTCCTTAAATCGCTCCTCTGCCCCAGCTTCTTTGTTAACATCTGGGTGATACTTTCGGGCTAGGCGGCGATAAGCCTGTTTAATCTCTTCTTTGTCGGCGTCACGAGAGACACCCAGGGTTTCATAATAGTCTCGGGCCATATAGCAAGGTTAAGAATTATAAGGAAGCAGAAATACGGAAGATAGTAGCTGATAGCTTTAAGGTAACACTTTCACAAAGAATACAGAAATTCACGAGTTTAGATAGGCTGGAGTGGACTTAGCCATACTGTTGTTTAATTTTTGTTAATAATTAATTTTACCGCTACTTTTTGCTAGTTTTTGCTCATAGTTTCATTAACTCATGATTGATAGACTGCTTGGTATTAGTATATACAACTGCGTTTTTATGCTATCACTGTTGTTAATCAGCGTGATTATTTGCTGGTGCTGATCACAGGAAAGGCCAAATTAACATTTGGTAGTATATTACAGCATTCACCATGATTGCATTCGCTGATTAATCTTTTATCATTGTGCTATTTCGGTGTGGAAAAACCCACCCATTGATTATAGGGACTAGCCGTACCATTAAATGTGGAAAACCCGACCTATACTTTTATATATGTTTATGGTAGTGCAGTTGCTAGTACAGCTAAAAGGCAGGAGTAAAGAGTTCAGGACGAAGAAGAAAGAAGAAAGAAATTTCTCCCCTGCCCCTCTGTCAACCATCAACGATCACCTACTTAGTCTATGGTCTCATAATCAGCTTGTGAGTTATTTTCCTCATCCAAATCAAAGTTAAATTGTGATACTTGTGTATCAACCAGAGGAAGTGTATCAATTGGTGATTCGACTATTTCTATGGCCACTTCTATATCTGGTTCATCTTTATTAGCTTGTTTATAGACATCCGTACCAATAGCAAAGAGAGTTTGCTGGAAATCCTCTAACAACACTTTAAAGTTGGGCGGGGAGATATTCGGGTTATTCATTGCTGCTTGTAACTCCGCAGCTTTTTCATTTGCCAAATTGATGAGTTTATCACTCAAGAAACTGCGATTATCCCGTAATGTTGAAGCATAACTGAATAACAGGTTATCAGCTTGGTTTTTAAGTTCCACCAGTTCTTTGCGTCTTTGATCCTCTTGGGCAAAGATTTCAGCCTGTTTCCGCATTTGTTCAACTTCAGCACTGTTTAAACCGCCGGTACTGGTAATGCGGATACTTTGTTCTCTACCTGTACCTTTATCTTGAGCCGCAACTTTCAGGATGCCATTGACATCAATTTCAAAAGCTACTTCAATCTGGGGTACACCGCGAGGAGCAGGAGGAATGCCACTGAGAAGAAATTTACCCAAGCTTTTGTTATCTTTAGCCATAGCACGTTCACCTTGGAGAACGTGAATTTCCACAGAGGTTTGGCCATCAACGGCGGTAGAAAAGATTTGGGATTTACTGGTGGGAATGGTGGTATTGCGATCAATAATTTTGGTAAATACTTCTCCTAGAGTTTCAATGCCTAAAGATAGGGGGGTGACATCTAAAAGTAGAAGGGCATCGAGTTCCCCCGCTAAAACCCCCGCTTGGATGGCTGCACCCAGGGCGACGGCTTCATCAGGGTTAACCGAACGGTCTGGGGCTTTACCACCAAAAAATTTAATTAAAGCGTTTTGAACTGCGGGAATGCGAGTAGAACCACCGACTAAAATAATCCGATCTATATTCTGGGGTTTAAGTTCGGCATCCTTGAGGGCTTGTATCATCGGTTCAATAGTTCCCTCTATTAAATGGCCTGCTAGTTCCTCAAATTGAGAACGACTCAGTTCCATTTCTAGATGTTTGGGACCTGTGGCATCCGCTGTGATAAATGGCAGGTTAATGGAGGTGCTAACCATGCTAGATAGTTCGACTTTGGCTTTTTCTGCTGCTTCCCGCAAGCGTTGAAGAGCCATTTTGTCTTGGGCGATATCTATCTTTTCTTCGGCTTTAAATCGCTCTACCATCCAACGGACAATGGCATTATCAAAGTCATCTCCTCCCAGGTGGTTGTTACCACAGGTGGCTTTAACTTCAAATACTCCGTCTCCCAGTTGGAGAATGGAGACATCAAATGTCCCTCCTCCCAGGTCAAATACTAAAATTAACTGCTCTTGATCTTGTTTATCTAAACCAAAGGCCAGGGCGGCGGACGTAGGTTCGTTAATAATTCTTAATACTTCTAAACCAGCAATAGTACCTGCATCTTTTGTGGCTTGTCTTTGGGCATCTGTAAAATATGCTGGTACTGTAATTACGGCTTTTGTAACTGTGTCACCTAGAAAATTTTCCGCATCCTGCTTGAGTTTTTGCAAGACCATAGCGGAGATTTCTTGCGGTGTGTAATTGCGGCCGCGAATTTGCACATCAACGGTATCATCTCTACCTTTAATACAGTTATAGGGGACGCGATCGCGTTCTAATTTTGTATCTTCCCAACGACGACCAATAAATCTTTTGATGCTGTAGACTGTACTTTCTGCATTGGTTACGGCTTGTCGTTTAGCCAGTTGTCCAATGAGGCGCTCGTTACCTTTACCAAAACCAACAATACTCGGAGTAGTGCGCCCTCCTTCGGAGTTAGCAATCACTATTGGTTGTCCAGCTTCCAAAACAGCTACACAACTATTAGTAGTACCTAAATCAATCCCGATAACTTTTCCCATACTTAAAGTATTGTGAGTGCAATATTCTACCGTAATTGTTCACAGGCAGTTTTTTAACCATAGGTAACACACTGATAGCAAAATTTATGCTATTTCTTATTATGAGCGATTATACACATTTAGTTTACCGTTTTAAACTCTTGTGTTGCGGGCATCTTGCCCGCTAAGGCTGTGTGAATGTTCCCTATATCCCCGTTCCCTATCCCTATTTGGACTTTATACCCATAATTACAGGTTAGCTTTGATCTTGGCTAGATTCGTCTTCTAGTTCTAAGTAGCCATCCTCTTTGGGAGCAGCTACTTTCACCATGGCATGGCGGAGTACGCGATCGCCAAAAAAGTACCCGCGTACTAGCTCTTCCAAGACTGTGCCTTCGGGATGTTCATCTGTTGGTTCTCGCATTACTGCTTCATGCAAATTGGGGTCAAATTCCTGACCTTCGGGACGCATGGGTGCTACACCTAACCGTTTTAGGCAATCCACTAACTGTTTATAAACCCCTTGGTAACTTTTATGAATGGTCATTTCACCTTCATTCTGGGGTTTGAGGTGCGATCGCGCTCTCTCAAAATTATCCACCACAGGCAGCAATTCCGTAATTGTGTTGCGCTTGGCCTGCAAGTCTAATTCTTCTTTTTCCTTGGATGTGCGTTTGCGGTAATTTTCAAAATCTGCGGCAATCCGCATATATTGAATATTACGTTCTTCTAATTGTACTTTTAGAGATTCAAGTTGTTGAGTTATCTCTAATAAAGCATCATTGTCAGCGGCGATAGACTGGGCTGTAGCTTCACCATTTTCGTCAGTGAGTATAGTATCTCCCTGTTCATTTATTGGAGTTGCTACTTGCTCAGTAACTTCGCTGCCAGATTCGTTGGAGTTAATTTCAGATGGGGAGTCGCTTTTCATTGCTTGCTATACCTTTATTGGTTCGCCCAATTGCTGGCTTATATAGTTTACCTGTTTATTTTCATTTAGTATTATCTACTTATCCTAGATAGTTTGAACAGGGCTAAATTTAATTACCAGGGAACAGGGGACAGGGAACAGGGGACAGGCTAAGTGCATCGCACAGAAGAGGCAAAAGGCAATACTTCGATTTACTTTGACCCTTCGACTACATTGTCTCCTATATCCCCTGGCCGAAAATTTAGCCTAGAGGTTTTTTGCTGGTTACACCAGTTATAAAAATTTTTACGTAGAAAGGTTGTGAATTCGATATTGAATAGGGTATCAATGGGAATTATTTACCACAGTGTGGGAATACTGAAAACAGAGGTTTCCCTACCCTAACCAAATTGCTTATGACTTACTCATCTCCACAACGGCGCAGCACCGCTCTCACCACAAGAACTGAGTTTTCGCCTTTCGGTAATAAGCTAGTACAGTCTGGCTATGTCAACCCTGAACAAATGAGACAGGCGGTAGTTGAAAGCCGCAAGTCCGGGAGACCACTGATAGAAGTATTAGAGTCAATCACGGGGCGACAATTATCACCTGAGTTTGTCCGGGAACACAAAAAACAACATTTATTTGAACTGAAAATCCTTTACGGTGTTGAGTGTCTCGATCCAGAACTGAATGAAATTGATACCACAAATGTGGGGACTTTAATTCAAACTCTCATTCCTGTGGATATTTGTCGTCGCCATCGCCTAGTGCCATTGTTAAAAAATGATAACCAAACTCCTCCCTGTGTTTTGGTGGCAATGGTTGATCCAGATAATCTGGAAGCTTCGGATGATCTCAACCGCATCTTACGTCCTCAAAATCTGGCTTTAGAGCGCAAAGTCATTACCGAGCAAGATTACCAGCAAATTATTAATCAATATTTAGATGAAGTAGCTGCTAAACAAAAAATCCTCGACCAGCAAAAAAGCTATGACGTTGGAGGAGCAATCCAACAATTAAATGAGCAAGAGATGGAGGAAATTGCTGATAATGATGTTGATTTGGACAATCCCAAGGATGCTAATGATGCACCAATTATCAAACTTGTCAATCAAATTTTACTCAAAGCTCTAAATGAGGGTGTTTCCGATATTCACATCGAACCGCAAGAAGAATATCTCCGCATTCGTTTCCGCAAAGATGGGGTATTACGGGAGGCATTTGACAATATGCCGAAAAAAATTATCCCGGCGGTAACAGCCCGATTTAAGATTATTTCTAACCTAGATATTGCTGAAAGACGTTTACCTCAAGACGGACGTATCCGCCGCATATTTGCGGGTAGAAAGGTGGATTTCCGGGTAAATACTCTTCCTAGTCGCTATGGAGAAAAGGTTTGTCTACGGATTTTAGATAACTCTTCTACCCAATTAGGTTTAGATAAGTTAATTACTGACCCAGAAACCTTGAATATTGTTAAGGATATGGTGAGTAAACCATTTGGGTTGATTCTGGTGACAGGCCCAACCGGTTCGGGTAAAACCACTTCCCTATATTCTGCACTATCGGAAAAGAATGATCCTGGAATTAATATTAGTACGGTAGAAGATCCCATTGAGTATAGTTTGCCGGGGATTACTCAAGTACAGGTAATTCGGGAAAAAGGATTGGACTTCTCGACGGCATTGCGGGCTTTCTTGCGTCAAGATCCAGATGTGTTATTGGTAGGGGAAACACGGGATAAAGAAACAGCAAAAACAGCGATTGAAGCCGCATTAACAGGTCACTTGGTATTAACTACCTTACACACTAATGATGCTCCAGGAGCGATCGCTCGATTAGGAGAAATGGAAATTGAACCTTTCATGGTTTCCAGTTCTTTGATTGGCGTTCTAGCACAACGTCTAGTGCGTCGGGTTTGTTCTGAATGTCGCATTGCCTATACTCCGACCATTGAAGAGTTAAGTCGCTATGGTCTATCGGCTTCCCAAGAGGCTCAGGTAACTTTCTATAAGGCTAATACCATACCCCCAGAGGAAATATCCAGCCATAAAAATCTTTGTCCTAAGTGTAATGGCATTGGTTATAAAGGGCGTTGTGGTGTTTATGAAGTGATGCGAATTACGGAAAATTTACAAACCCTCATCAACCAAGCAGCACCCACAGAAAGGATTAAGGAAGTAGCTGTTGAAGAGGGGATGAAAACTCTACTGGCCTACAGTTTGGACTTAGTACGTCAAGGTGCAACCACCCTGGAAGAAGTAGAACGAGTAACATTTACAGATACCGGTTTAGAGGCTGAATTAAAAGCTAAACGTAAAAGCGGCCTTACCTGTCGTACCTGTACGGGAGAATTACAACCAGAATGGTTAGATTGTCCTTACTGTATGACACCTCGATTTACAGATTAAACAGCAGATTTTGAATTTTTAACTATTAACTAATTTCGAGGAGAAACACTATGGAAATGATGATTGAAGACCTGATGGAACAATTGATTAATATGGGTGGATCAGACTTGCACCTGTCTGCTGGTTTACCTCCCTATTTCCGAATCAGTGGCCATCTTACACCTATTGGTGATCATACCCTGACAGCGGATGAGTGTCAAAGACTAATTTTTAGTATGCTCAATAACACTCAGCGCAAAACCTTAGAACAAACATGGGAATTAGATTGTTCCTATGGTGTGAAAGGATTAGCACGTTTCCGGGTGAATGTTTATAAAGAACGTGGCGCTTACGCTGCTTGTTTACGAGCTTTAAGTTCTAAAATTCCTAACTTTGAAAAATTAGGTTTGCCAGATATAGTCCGGGAGATGACGGAAAAACCTAGAGGACTAATTCTGGTTACAGGGCCAACAGGTTCAGGTAAAACCACTACCCTAGCGGCAATGATTGACTTAATTAATCGCACTAGGGCAGAACATATTTTAACAGTTGAAGACCCCATTGAATTTGTTTATGAACCAATTAAAAGTCTGGTTCATCAACGTCAATTAGGGGAAGATACGAAAAGTTTTGCTAATGCTTTAAAAGCAGCTTTACGGGAAGATCCTGATATTGTTCTGGTGGGAGAAATGCGGGATTTAGAAACCATTTCTTTGGCAATTTCCGCAGCAGAAACAGGTCACTTAGTATTTGGTACTCTTCATACCAGTTCCGCTTCCCAAACCGTTGACCGGATTATTGACGTTTTTCCATCAGAAAGACAAACTCAGGTGCGGGTACAGTTGTCTAACTCTTTGGTAGCGGTATTTAGTCAAACTTTAGTACCTAAGAAAAATCCCAAACCAGGTGAATATGGTCGGGTGATGGCGCAGGAAATTATGGTGATCACTCCGGCTATTTCTAACTTAATTCGAGAAGGAAAAACAGCACAAATTTACTCAGCTATTCAGACAGGTGGTAAATTGGGAATGCAAACTCTAGAGAAAGTTTTAGCAGATTACTATAAAGCTGGAACTATTTCTTTTGAAGCGGCAATGTCTAAAACTTCTAAACCTGATGAAGTACAACGTCTTATAGGAGCAACAGCACCAGCAGGAGCTAAAGTTCGTTAAAGGGAACAGGGAACACTTCGACAGGCTCAGCGCATCCCAGAGAATAGGGAATAGAAATTAATCACCAATTACGAATTACAAAATTTCTAAATTAAAATTATGCCTACTTTTTTTGCTGATATTCGTGACTCTCAAGGAAAAGCCAGGAAAGAAAAAATAGTTGCTGAGTCTTTAGCAGATGCTCGGACTAATCTCAGAGATCAAGGTTTTATCGTTAAAGATATTAAACAATCTCAAAGTCTGGCATCTATGGTAGATATTAACAAAATTCAAAATTCCTTTGTTAAGGTTTCTGTTAAGGACAAAGCAATTTTTTCCCGTCAATTTGCTGCTTTAGTCAATGCAGGTGTGGCCATAGTTCGAGGTTTGGGTGTGCTATCTGAACAGTGTAGTAATCCTAAACTAAAAGCGGCTCTGATGGAAATTAGTGCGGATGTGCAAACTGGAGTTAACCTTTCAGATGCGATGCGTAAACATCCTGATTGTTTTGATGGTTTGTATGTGAGTATGGTACAAGCCGGAGAAATTGGGGGTGTGCTAGATGAAGTCTTAAATCGTCTCGCTAAATTATTGGAAGATATGGCTAGGTTACAGAACCAAATTAAATCAGCTATGTCTTATCCGATGGTTGTGGGTTTTTTAGCAACTTCTATCTTTCTGGGAATGACAATTTTTTTAATTCCCGTTTTTGCGAAAATATTCCAAGATTTAGGAACAGAATTACCCCCGCTTACGCAATTTTTGATGGAGTGTAGTATAATATTACGTAGTCCCTGGCTGTTAGTTATCTTTGGTAGTTTAATTGCTGCATTCTTTGTTTATAAACAATATTACAAAACCCCTGTTGGTAAGTTAAATATTGATGGTATTTCTCTTAAATTACCTTTATTTGGTGATTTGATTCAAAAATCTTCAATCGCTCGTTTTAGTCGCACTTTTGGTTCGTTAACTCGTTCAGGAGTACCCATTCTAACTTGTTTAGAAATTGTCCGCGATACATCAGGCAACCAAGTGATTGCTAATGCTATTGATGCGGCTCGTGAAGAGGTTCAACAGGGCGGTATGATTAGTGTAGCGTTGCTTAAAGAAAATGTCTTTCCAGCGATGGCAATTCAGATGATGAGTATTGGGGAAGAAACAGGTCAATTAGATGGAATGTTGATGAAAGTTGCCGATTTCTATGAAGATGAAGTAGAACAAGCTGTTAAATCTCTGACTAGTATTCTAGAACCAGTCATGATTGTGGTACTAGGGGGAATGGTGGGTACAATTCTATTGGCTATGTATCTACCGATGTTCAAAGTATTTGAAAAGATGGGTTAATGGAAGAATTCACTGAGTCAGGAGAAGAAGAAAGAAAGAAAGAAAAAAAATCCTCTCCTGCTCCCTATCATCTGTTATATATTTTATGAAACTATGACTGTACAAAAATCTGTTTATGAATCTAGTTTAGCTGAGTATAGTAATCATTTAGCAGCGATCGCTCTCCTCAAACAACATCGTCCCTATTTGGAAATGATTCCTAGTCTCCGTCGTCCTTCGGAAAGTGTCATTACTATCCCTCTTCCTATTGTTCGTATTCGTGATATTGAAGCTAAAACCGCACAGACAATAAGTTTACCTTGTGATATTGCCATTATCATGTGTGACCCAGAATGGAAAATCAAAACCGGGGTAGAAATTTTAATTTTCATTCATCGTCCCCATGAGGACTTTTCTGATTTATTGGGGAGATGGAGACAAAGCCAAATTTTCTTAGATAAGGAATACGAATGGTTAATGCACCCTCGTCACAGTCATATTTTAAGTGAAGGTGCTAATGCTATTTATCCTTTATTTGTAGTTTTTGGACAAACATCAGAACGTATCCAAAAAGGTTTATTAGGTGCGGATTTACCGTTTATTATTCAATCATCCGCTATGGTAGAAGAATCTGCTGTTGAGTCCTATTCTTCTTCTTAGAATAGGGAACACTTCGACAAGCTCAGTGCATCGCAGGGAACAGAGTTGAAAGTCATGAGAGTGTATAGTTTTTTAGGTAAGTATCTCATTTAAGTGGATACCGCTATATTTTGAAACATTAATAAATCGCTAAAACTTTTGTTATCTTTAGAGTCATGAAAGAGCATTAGGTAACAGGTAAACACCTATTACCCATTATCAGCCTTAACAGATATGATAGGGTGTTGTGCATTTAATTTGTATAATTCTTGAGGGCAAGATGCCCGCACTACGAGAAATAACAACATTAGGATTATTGGATCTAGCTGCGTAACAGCTTACAGCAGTTTGCGAAGGTATGAGGTACACATTTTGCGGGCAAGATGCCCGCACCACAAAAGTTTGATTATGGTTGTACCTCATTTGAATGAAATATAGTGTAAGTGTTCAACCGGACATGATATTACCTATTCGCTAAATATTGATACATCTCCCAACGTGCATTAACTTCTGCTTGCGCTTGTTCTAGCAATTGTTTGGCAATTTCCGGTTTACTTTTTGTTAACATCTTAAACCGGTTCTCCTGATACATGGATTTTTCCACTGACTCAGAAGGTGCTTTCATATCCAATTGTAAGGGATTTTTTCCCTGTTCTTGTAATGCCGGATTATAGCGATATAATAACCATCTTCCTGAGTCTACTAACGCCTTTTGCTGATGTAAACCAGCGGTCATATCAATACCGTGAGCAATACAATGACTGTAGGCAATAATTAAGGATGGCCCATCAAAAGCTTCCGCTTCTAAAAATGCTTTTAATGTATGTTCATCCCGCGCACCTAAAGCGACGCTGGCAACATAAACATTACCATAAGTCATCGCCATTAAACCTAAATCTTTCTTGGGTGCAGGTTTACCTCCAGTGGCATATTTAGCAACTGCGGCTTTAGGAGTTGCTTTAGAAGATTGACCGCCTGTGTTAGAATAAACTTCTGTATCCATAACTAGGATATTGACGTTTTTTCCACTAGCTATAACATGATCAATGCCACCAAAATCAATATCATAAGCCCAACCATCACCACCTACTATCCACACACTTTTCTTGACTAAATAATCAGCGAGGGATTTTAGATTTTGGATTTTGGATTTTAGATTGGTTTCTGTTGTGGTTTCGGAAAGTTGTGCTAATTCGTGTTTGAGAATTGCAATTCTTTCCCGTTGTTCCCAAATATCAGCTTCGGTTTTTTGTTCAGCCCTGAGAATGGCATTAACTAAATTATCGCCAATTTCACTACTTAATTGTTGCAATAATTCGGCGGCAAATTCTGCCTGTTTGTCTATAGATAAACGATAACCAAAACCAAATTCGGCGTTATCTTCAAATAAACTATTAGACCATGCCGGACCTCTACCGTCTGCGTTTTGACTCCAAGGTGTAGTAGGCAAATTTCCACCGTAAATGGAAGAACAACCGGTGGCATTGGCAATGAGTGAGCGATCGCCAAATAATTGTGTTAATAATTTAAGGTAGGGTGTTTCTCCACATCCAGCACAAGCACCGGAAAATTCAAACAACGGTTCTTGGAATTGTTGTTGGCGAATTTGGGTTAATTTCAATTTTCTACGGTCAGGATTTGGTAAACTCAAAAAGAAATCCCAGTTTTCCCGTTCTTGTTCTCTAATGGGTAACTGTGGACTCATATTGATGGCTTTTTTGGTGGGTTCTGCCTTATTTTTAGCAGGACAAATATTCACGCATAAACTACAACCTGTACAGTCTTCTGGTGCGACTTGAATTGTAAATTTATGGTTGGCAAAATCCTTATCTTTGCTATTAGTTGATTTGAAACTTATGGGTGCATTGGCTAATTTATCTGCTTCATAAGCTTTTGCACGAATAGCAGCATGGGGACAAACCATCACACATTTACCACATTGAACGCAGACATCAGCCTCCCAAACGGGTATTTCTTCGGCAACGTTGCGTTTTTCCCATTTTGCTGTGCTGGTGGGGAAAGTTCCATCGGCCGGTAAAGCGCTTACAGGTAAGTCGTCACCCTCCCAAACCATGATTTTATCAAGAACTTTCTCGACAAATTCGGGTTTGGTAATGGGTAATTGGTAATTCTCCTTATTACCTTTTTCCACTAGGGGAATTTCGATTTCGTGGAGATTTTCGAGGGTGTTGTCTACAGCTTTTAAATTCATGTTGACAACATCTACACCTTTTTTAGAGTATGTTTTTTCAATCGCTTGTTTAATTTTAGCGATCGCTTGTTCCTGGGGCAATACTTCCGCTAAGGCGAAGAAACAGACCTGCATAATAGTGTTAATTCTTCTACCCATGCCGCTATTTTTAGCCACTTGACTAGCATTAATAGCATAAACTTTGAGATTTTTTTCCAGAATTTGCTGTTTAATTTTTAGGGGTAAATGTTGCCAAACTTGATCCGCATCATAGGGACTATTTAACAGCAAAGTTGCCCCAGGTGCAGCAGCTTTTAAAATATCAATAGTTTCAATAAATCCCCAATGATGACAACCGATAAAATTAGCTTTGTTGATCAGGTAAGTTGAACGAATTTTTTCCGCCCCAAACCGGAGATGAGAAACTGTCATTGAACCGGATTTTTTGGAATCATAAACAAAGTAACCTTGGGCGTGATTATTTGTACCTTCGCCGATAATTTTGATGGAGTTTTTATTAGCCCCAACTGTACCATCAGAACCCAAACCATAAAACATAGCGCGAACTACATGATCCGGTTCTGTAGAGAAATTAGGATCGAAATTCAAGGAAGTAAAACTGACATCATCATTAATCCCAATAGTAAAATGATTTTTGGGGGCAATTTGAGTCAAGTTATCAAAAACCCCTTTCACCATCGCCGGGGTAAACTCTTTAGAAGAAAGTCCGTATCTACCGCCCACAATTTTGGGAAATGTGGTTTTTTTCCAGCCTTCATGAATAGCTGTCACCACATCTAAATATAAAGGTTCTCCCGCGCTTCCTGGTTCTTTAGTTCTATCTAAAACCGCAATAGATTTGACACTATTAGGTAAAGCTTCTATTAATCTACCCACATCAAAAGGTTGAAACAGTCGCACTTTTAAAACACCAACTTTTTCATCTTGGTTATTTAGATAATCTACCGTTTCATGGACAGTTTCACAACCAGAACCCATGAGAATAATGACCCGTTCTGCGTCTGGTGCGCCATGATATTGATATAACTTGTAATATCGTCCTGTTCTCTTGCCAAATTTGTCCATAATTCTTTGCACAATTTCAGCACAAACATGATAGTAAGGGCTTGCACCTTCACGTGCTTGAAAATAAACATCGGGGTTTTGTGCTGTTCCTCTTAATACTGGTTTATCTGGAGTTAAGCACCTTTGACGATGGGCAGAAACTAAGTCTAAAGGTATAAATTCCTGTAGATCTTCATCAGATAATAACTCAATTTTTTGGACTTCATGGGAAGTTCTAAACCCATCAAAAAAGTGCATAAATGGCACTCTAGTAGCTAAAGTTGCGGCATGGGAAATTAAGGCAAAATCATGACTCTCCTGTACAGAAGCAGAACATAATAATGCAAATCCCGTAGTTCTTGCCGCCATGACATCACTATGATCACCGAAAATAGATAAGGCATGGGTAGCTAAAGAACGGGCGGAAACATGAAGTACAAAACTGGTTAATTCTCCCGCAATTTTAAATAAATTGGGAATCATTAATAACAACCCTTGGGAAGCGGTGAAAGTTGTACTTAATGCCCCCGTTTGTAATGCACCATGTACCGCAGCCGCAGCGCCACCTTCACTTTGCATTTGCACAACATTAGGAATTGTTCCCCATAAATTGGGTTTATTTTCAGCCATCCAAGCATCAGCCCATTCACCCATATTAGAAGATGGAGTAATAGGATAAATGGCAATTACTTCATTTAATTTGTAGGCTACACGGGCAACCGCTTCATTACCATCAATTATGGCATAAGATTTATTCATGATTTTCCTTCCTGTGTCTTTTGGTGGTTGTGTGAATTTCTGCCGTGCGTCAAAATCAGGAAATAGTTAAATTTAAAGATACTTTCAGTCTTTGACGCATCATATTAATTTAGGCAGAGAAACCAAAAAGATAAGAATTGAAAATTGCTAAAGGCAGGAAGTTAATTTGTAATATTTTCTACAGTTTTATTAATTGGGAATGTAAATATTGAATTATGGCAATTGTTTATACCCAGATCCCCGACTTCTTTTATTTATTGTGGCCATAAATTATAAATTGATCACAGAAGTCGGGGATCTTATCACTTCACCTGAATTTTTACTTGGGAATTAAGAATTATTAATTATTTTAGCATTTAGTAAATATTCTATCTATATCTATATTAATCCTGTACTCAAGCTGAAAAAGCTTTGTTTTATCATTGTTTGATGATTTTTATGGTGTACAGGTGCGGGATATTTTTTGGTAGAATAGTTGACATTTGTATGATATTTTAAAGTATAATTTAAACTTAATACACTGTATTTACATCCAATCAATATCAATTATGACTTACCGAGATCCTGAAATTGAAGCTGAATTACTACGTCTAAAGAGAGAGTTAAATATATGGGGAAACACATCAATCTTTTTTTACTAGGACTTACGCATTTTAACGAAACCTAGAGGTTTGAGATTGCTTCCTTACGTCGCAATGACAGTATTTGAAGTAGGTTTTGCGTAAGTCCTATTTACCATAAATTGCTACCAAAGAACTAAAATACAGATTCAGGACTTACGCAAAATATCTCTCAAACCCTCTTTTCTTCGTTCTCTTCGTTCTCTTCGTTCCTATGCCTTCGGCACGCTTCGCTAACGTGGTTCATTATTCCGTGACTTGTGCCTAAGTCCTATC
>OGVQ01000004.1_pt1 | contig 79561 bp, 68 predicted proteins | sample 1575801 | NCBI WGS metagenome assembly OGVQ01 (sample SAMN07581550, study PRJEB24739) | freshwater metagenome | place: Singapore | collected 2015-04 | reverse complement strand
GGTAGTCCTCCCAGGATATTTTTGACAATCTTGGGAAATGAGTTTATGATCATGGTTAATCAAAATATTATAATCCTTCGCCCAAAATTTAACATATTTTGGGCTATTTTTATCAGGATTTTCTTAACATTCAACACTTCTGCATAAATATCTTTATTTTATCTCCGTAATGTAACTCTACTTTCCCAAAAAATCAAGCATTGTTTGCGCTAAACCTTTCGCCGCCAAATACGGAACTCCATTACCAATAGTTTTAAACTTATTCGTAAGTGACATATTCTCTGGCAAAACAAAATTTTCCGGCAAAGATTGGATAGCTAAGGCTTCAGCGACAGAAATTCTTCTAATTTTATAGGGATGTAAATGTACCTCATTATTACCATAACAAGCTGTGGGAGAATATCGCCATCTGTGCAGACGTTTATAGGATTTTTTAGAATCATCTCCTTCATCAACAATAGTAAATTTAACAATACCTGCTCTGGGTTGAAAATAATCTTTAGCATTAGGATGATTCAAAACATTATTTTTTCTAAACCAATATTCCACAGTTAATTCTTCAGGAATATCATCAGGACAAGGAAATAGAGAATTTTCCTGAAAGGGGTCAGTTTTGCGCCAAGGGTAAGCAAAAACTTTTTCTTGAGGATATAAAATGTAATTATTCCAAGGGAAAGCACCTTGAGGAAGTACCTCATGGTTACTAATTTTCATACCTATATCTTGGAGAAAATTATTTTTAAACCCAATCAAAATAATTCTGTCTCTATCTTGAGGTACACCGTATTGAATAGCATTAATTAACTTTTCTGTTAAAATATAACCTGCTTTTTGTAACCTTATTTTTAAAGATTCAAAAAACAAGCGGTGTTTTGTCGTTCTCCATAAACCTTTGACATTCTCAAATAAAAAGAAATCAGGTAAGTTTTGACAAATTAATTCAATATAAGCATCTGAAAGTTTACCATTATCTCCTAAATGTCCTTTATTTTTGCCACCTATAGAAAAATCTGGACAGGGAGGACCACCAATAAAGCCAATTATATGATGTGATTTACGGGCATCTTTCACCAACTCATTTAATTTTTCTGCTGGTGTTCCTATGATTAATTTGCTAACATCAGCCTCTTCACCTTGATGATATCCATATTCAGGACATGGCAGTTGCAGATTTGCCCGTGCATAACGATATGCAGACATAAAGGGGGGAAAAATTTCATTGACGTAAGCAATGTTATAATCTGTGGTTTCAAACCCTAAGTCGAGGAAACCTGAACCAGAGAAAAAAGAGAAAATTATGGGTTTAATGGTCATGAATAAATTAGATACAATGAAATAGTCAGAAAATAATTCATAAGAAAAATCTGATACTATGATCTATGGTGCAGATAAAACCACCTTAGAGACATATTACTGTATTCTATTATATAACAAGTTAGGTGCGAAACTTTTGAATATCCAATACTAAAATTTTGAGTCAATGGATCATAGATAATTTGATATATAAACCCAAGGGAAAAAGGTAGGTAAAATGAGCAATCGCGCACTACTATTAATAAATCGTCATGCCCGTCAAGGACAAGAACGTTACCAACAAGCCATGAATTGTTTAACTCAATTAGGTTTTAAGATAATTACAGAATCTACAGAAAACCCCACAGAATTACCGGCACTGATTCGCCGCTACCACAAGGAAATAGATTTGGTAATTGTCGGTGGTGGTGATGGTACACTTAACGCGACTGTAGAAGCTATAGTTGATACTCAATTACCTTTAGGAATTTTACCTTTGGGAACTGCTAATGATTTAGCCAGAACTTTGGGCATTCCTAATTCTATTCCCCAAGCTTGTCAAATTATTGCTAGTGGAAAATTACGCCGGATTGATTTAGGTTGGGTAAATGGTAAGTATTTTTTTAATGTTGCTAGTTTGGGATTAAGTGTGAAAATTACTCAGGGATTAACTAAGGAAATTAAACGCCGTTGGGGTATATTTGCTTATGCCGCCATTGCATTACAAGTAATTTGGAAATCCCGCCCTTTTCATGCAGAAATTAAAGTCAATGGAGAATCATTTCTGGTCAAAACTGTGCAAATTGCCGTCGGTAATGGTCGCTATTATGGTGGGGGTATGGCTGTAGTTCATGATGCGGCTATAGATGATGAAAGACTTGATCTTTATAGTTTAGAAATTGATCATTGGTGGCAGATAATACCATTGCTTCCATCTATGCGGCAAGGTAGACATATTGATTGGGCAAGTGTCCGGGCTATTCAAGGCCAAGAAATCACAGTATATACCCGCAAACCCCATTCTATTAATACGGATGGAGAAATCACCACCCATACTCCGGCTGTATTTCGTGTCATCTCTAAAGCTATAGCGGTTTTAGTGCCAGAACTATAAGCTTGGTATAGTATGATCAACTTTTTTTAACGATCACAAACATGAATTTAAGGTTTTCCCAAGATATTAAATCCCTACTCCAACGTTTAAGTGAACAACCTCTGACTTTAGGTGATATTCTCACAGAAACTTCCGAGAGGGGTTTTAGCTTGGTAATTACACTGTTAGTATTACCTTTTTTATTTCCTATGCCTCCAGGTTTAACCAGTCCTCTAGGCGGTGCTTGCTTAATTTTATCATTACAAATGGTATTGGGGCGGCGATCGCCCTGGCTACCTAAAAAAATCGCTAACTATCAATTTCCCAGCAGTTTCGCCCAAGTTCTCCTGCAAAATCTCCGTCGAGTTACCAAAATTATTGAAAAAATTGCCCGGCCTCGATGGGAAAAAGTGGCTAATCATCCTTTAATTTGGCGATTTAATGGACTGTGTATCTCTTGGTTAACTATCCTACTCATTTCTCCTGTTCCCTTCACTAATCCTATTCCTACCGTGGGAATTTTACTTCTGGCGATCGCTACCATTGAAGCTGATGGTTTGCTAATGTGCATTAGCTATGTAGCTACTGTTTTAATTACTTTAATATTTGGCTTCATTGGTTACGCTCTCTGGTTAGCCCCCAATTTACTGCCTGCTATTTTCAAATAAATTTTTGACATTCTTAATTCCTAGTTGTTATAATGAAAATCCCAACGGGAAAAAAGACCCTCAGCTACAAGCCGAGGGTGATGGTTTAATTAAGGTGCATCTACTATTTGAGTATCCATCCATAATTTTGGTATATCCGGATAATTTCGCTGAAATCTCTGTTTTTCTATTTACTGATTATTAAAAGTATATTCTATACTAGCGTAGAATCACTGATATTTTAAGTATATATTTTTATAATAAAAAACAGCGTTGCTGTAGATACAGCAGATTGCATATCTATGAGGTACAGAATCTAAATTGAAACCTATACACAAAGCCAGTTTTACCCCTGACTCCTGAATTCTGCTGCAATCTCGCAAACAAAAAATTTATATTCTTGCCAGCCAAAAGTTGAGTTATTACACAAAACTATCTAATTCCGAGAAACAAGCTACAATTTACAATAAGAAATTGTTAAAAAAATTTACGTTGGTAGCTGGAAATTTTTTGTGTCACAGCCTAAGACCACCCAAACCTTTAAATTTGATTCTATTAATGCCGCTTTGGCCGATCTCAAAGCTGGTCGCGCCCTTGTGGTAGTGGACGACGAAAATCGAGAAAATGAAGGCGATTTAATTTGTGCCGCCCAATTTGCCACCCCAGACATGATCAATTTCATGGCGGTGGAAGCCAGGGGGTTAATTTGTCTGGCCATGACAGGCGATCGCCTCGATGAACTAGACCTGCCATTAATGGTCAGCAACCTCACGGATACTAACCAAACCTCCTTTACTGTCAGCATTGATGCTGGTCCCCATTTGGGCGTTAGTACAGGTATTTCCGCCGAAGATCGCGCCCGCACCATTCAAGTCACCCTCAACCCAGCTACAAAACCGGAAGACCTCCGCCGTCCCGGACACATTTTCCCATTGCGGGCGAGACAGGGAGGTGTACTCAAACGTGCCGGACATACAGAAGCTGCTGTAGACCTCGCCCGACTAGCTGGACTTTATCCAGCCGGGGTAATTTGTGAAATTCAAAACCCTGATGGTTCCATGGCACGGTTAAATCAGTTAATTGAATATGCTAAAAATCATCATCTTAAAATTATTAGCATTGCTGATTTAATCAGTTATCGTCTGCAAAATGATCGCCTCATCTATCGAGAAATCATTACCAAACTCCCCAGCCAATTCGGTCAATTTAATATCTACGGCTATCGCCACACCCTAGACAATACAGATCACGTCGCAATTGTCAAGGGAGATCCGGCAAATTTCCGAGATGAACCTGTGATGGTGCGAATGCACTCCGAATGTTTAACTGGTGATGCCTTGGGTTCTTTGCGTTGCGATTGTAGAATGCAGTTAGAAGCCGCATTAAAAATGATTGAAAATGCTGGTCAAGGTGTCGTTGTTTACCTACGTCAAGAGGGACGAGGTATTGGCTTAATTAACAAGCTAAAAGCCTATTCCTTGCAGGATATGGGATTAGATACCGTAGAAGCCAATGAACGCTTAGGTTTTCCCGCTGATTTGCGCGATTATGGGATGGGGGCGCAAATTCTGATGGATTTAGGTATAAACAAAATTCGCCTCATTACTAATAATCCCCGTAAAATTGCTGGTGTTAAAGGTTATGGTTTAGAAGTAGTAGATCGTGTTCCCCTATTGATTGAATCTAATGATTTCAATTCCTATTATCTAGCTACCAAAGCCAAGAAATTGGGACATATGCTGTTACAAACTTATCTACTAACAGTCGCAATACACTGGGAGAATGAACCGGAATCTATCACCGAACGCTATGAACGGTTAGAAAAATTGCGCCATTTAGCCAAAACTCACCATTTATTATTACAGGAAGAAGCTCGCCCATTAGGAATTGCTTTGTTTGATCAACCATCTTTAACTGTACATTTGGGCTTTGATCAAGCTAATATTGCTGAAACTAACTGGTATCAACAAAAAGGTCATCCATACCTGCAAGCCATCTGTAAGATTTTAGATGAAATCGCCTCTTTACCCTATATTCAAAAAATGGAATTCCTGATTGCTACTGGTAGCGATCCTTTAAATAATTTACAGGTGCAGTTAGATAGGCAAACTTTCGCCGATAGTGTATTACCTTCTTCTCTAAAAGATCACTTACAAACTCAGCAAATTTACAGTTTTAGTAAGTAGAGTTTACTGAATTTCCACACATTGATAATAGCTTTAGTTTTAGAACTAGAGCTATTTGTTTATTATTTATGTATGCTGGAGTAACTCCACAAATAAAATTTGCTATAACCTAGACATTACCAAGTAAAATAAGTATAATTTTTCCTATTTATAATTATTTGTGGGTTATATGCAAATAACTAACTAAGAATAAAGTCATGCTTGTAGAATTTAGCGTAGAAAATTATCGTTCAATCCAAGAAAAGCAAACAATAAGTGTAGATTCTTATCCATTGCTATATATAGAGCTTGAAAATAATAAAAATATTTAATTGCGCTTAATATAAATTCCCAAAATTTAGGGGTTTAGTGGTGCTAAACCCCGATAAATTATTGCTGCTAGAGTAGCTTTCACTACCACAGGTATAGTTTATAGCTTAATTTTAGCCTTCAACAGTGATTTTTCCAGTCATACCAGCACCACGGTGAGGAGCGCAGTAAAATACGTAGTCACCAGCAGGTGCGTCTGCGGGGAAAGTGGTTGTCACTTTCTGACCAGGATTTAACTGTAATTTACTGTGAGACAAAGATGCTGCTAAAGCTTTATCTTTAGCGGGGTTTTTAGCAGGGTCAAATACAACGTTGTGGGGAGGAACTTTGTTGTTAAGCCACACGATTGAGTCACCGGGCTTAATAGTCAACTTGCTAGGCTCAAATTTTAACAATCCTTTGTCAGTACCCAACTTGATGGTGTAGGTTTCAGCAGAAGCGGTAGGAGTGAAAACAGCAAAGCTGCTAACAACTAAAAGAACAGTCAGCACTGCTAGGGTTAAGCGTCTCAAACTAGCTGCAATTAATTTCATGACTCTCTCCTGAGATATAGTTTTTATTTTCCTGTTCTCATTCTAAATACAATCCATGCCAAATATGACAACCTGTCATATATTTATTTTTGTTAATCTGGTTTTGATCCCGGAAACAGCCTATAAATCAAGCTTTTCTGCATTTAGACTATCCTGAAAAAGTTTTTTGCCCAAAATTGAGAACTCAATCCACAGGCTATACAATTCAGGCATATCAGAGAGAAAACATCCCAGAAATCAGGGGATTTCGGATATTTGACTCCCTAAAAAAAATTGTAGAGCGGCTACATGGAACTTCTCTACAAATGAATTAGTATCAAATTTTGGCAACATTCAATTAAATACTATCGTGGTAAATTACGACTGGCATAAGCATCAATAGCATAAGCTGGTACACGCTGGGTGTAATTCATTTCTACACCAGTAATAGATTTAGCTAAACTTTCAAAGTTTTCAGAAGCCCAGTTGCGTTCATGAATGGGTTTGCTTTGCTCACCCATGAAGTAAGCTAAAGAACCAATTACGGCAACAGCGACCCAACCCACAACAAATAAAGAGATTAAAATAGTCATTTCGAGAACCTCGATGTTTATTTTTGTAACCTTATGTAAATAAATATAACATATTGTTAAGGAAACTTGCAAATATTTTTTTGGTGTGCATACCCACCTAGAAGTGAGGTATTCCCCACTGTAATAATTTCGTAACAAAACGTACCCAGAGAAAGAATCATGAGAAAATTGTACTTGTAGCTACAAGCAACTAATTAAAAATATGCAGATAAAGACGTTTTTGTTTATATCTTACTTTTTAATAAATAGCCTAACTGTATCTAATAGTGCATTAGCTCAAAATCCGGGAGCTTCAGGAAAATTTGATCTTTACGTCCTGACTCTTTCCTGGTCTCCTGATTATTGTGCTACAAATCAAAAACCTGACCCCAATCAATGTAATGTAGGTAAAAAACTGGGCTTTGTTTTGCATGGTTTATGGCCGCAATATCAAAAGGGTTATCCTGCTAATTGTTCCAGTCAGAAATTAACCCCAGCTATTAAACAAAAATTTCCTGGTTTGTATCCCAGTGCAGGACTGTATAACCATGAATGGCAAAAACATGGAACTTGTTCTGGTAAAACTCCTGAACAGTATTTAGCATTAAGTAAAAAGTTAAAAGATTCTGTGGCAATTCCCACAGCTTATAATCGTCCTATAAAACCTTTTCGGACAACAATTGCCGGGTTAAAAACCACATTTATTAGTGCTAATAGTGAATTTACTGCTGATGGAATTGCACCCTATTGTTCTGATTCTGGTAGATTCTTAAAAGAAGTATTTTTTTGCTATTCTCCAGATGGTAAAGCAGGTATTTGTAGCCAAGACGTTTTGAAACGTTCTCGCAAAAGTTGTGGACAGGCAGATTTTTTAGTGAGAAATGTGAGGTAATTAGGGCTTGCTGAATAAACATGAAAAGATTACAGGTAAAGGGTTTGAGCCGTTTTCGTGTAAAAAAAGTGCAAGCTTTTACGAGGTGGAAACTCGAAAACCTTGCATTTAAGTTTGATACCAAGGAAAAATAGCTCCCATCCAACTCTTGAAACTGTTCCCAGTTAAGAGTTCCCTGTTCCCTCTCCTCACAGACAACGTTTTCAGCAAGCCCTAATTATATATTATATAGGGTGGGCATTGCCCACCATAGGGTCAGTTCTATAAATTCCAATTAAACTGTAACTGGTTGACGAACTTCTACTGGTTCTCCAGTTAAGCTAAAAGCGCGAACTTCGGTAATTTTAACCTTGACTATTTGCCCTTTGAGATGATTAATATCACCTGTAAAGAAAGTGAGACGATTTCCTCCAGTTCTACCCATAACTTGGGTTGGGTCTTTGCTGTTTTGATCTTCTACTAATACTTCTTCAATTCTACCAAAGTAACGCTGCGATCGCTCGGCTGCTTTGATATTAACCAAGTGATTTAATCTTTGCAATCTGTCGCTTTTTACTTCTTCACTCAGTTGATTATCCCATACAGCCGCAGGTGTACCAGGACGAGGAGAATAAGCAGCAGTATTCAATAAATCAAAACCGATATCTTCAACCAATTTCAAAGTATTTTCAAATTGTTCTTCAGTTTCCCCAGGAAACCCGACAATGGCATCGGCACTGATGGAAGCATCTGGCATATACTGGCGAATAGTATCAATAATGCGGCGATATTTTTCATGAGTATAACCCCGTGACATCGCCTTTAAAATCTCATTATCTCCAGATTGAAAAGGAATATGGAAATGTTCGCATACCTTGGGCAAATCTGCACAAGCTTTAATTAGTCTTTCCGTAAAATAACGCGGATGGCTAGTAGCAAATCTAATCCGTTCAATTCCTGGTACATCATGAACGTAGTAAAGTAAATCTGTCAAGGTGTGCAGGTGACGACCTTCAGGAGTAGAACCGGGTAAATCTCGACCATAAGCGTCAATATTTTGACCCAGAAGGGTAATTTCTTTGTAACCTTGTTTGGCTAACTCTTCAATTTCGGCACCAATAGCTGCCGGTGTGCGGGACTGTTCCACACCACGCACATTAGGAACTACACAATAAGTACAACGTTCATTGCAACCATAGATAACATTTACCCAAGCGGTAACTTGACTATCTCGACGGGGTTGGGTGATATCTTCAAAAATGTGAACCGCTTCTGTGGCGACAACTTGATTACCTTCAAAAACAGATTCTAGCAAATCCTTGAGGCGGTTGGCGTGTTGTGGCCCCATGACTAAATCCAATTCTGGCACACGCCGCAGCAGTGCCTCCCCTTCTTGTTGAGCAACACAACCAGCAACTACCAAAGTTAAATCAGGTTGTTCATGTTTGCGTTTCGCTTGTCTACCTAAATAAGAATATACTTTTTGCTCCGCATTATCCCGAATGGTGCAAGTATTGTAAAGTATTACATCTGCTTGATTTGGGTCTTCTGACCACTCAAAGCCCATGTCTTCTAATATACCAGCCATGCGTTCGGAGTCAGCTTTATTCATTTGACAACCGAAGGTAATAATATGGTAATGGCGTTTAGTGGTCATTGGGAATTACGCTTAGTTAATAATGTATATCAGGTCTGTTTACCATTGTATAGCAGGAGTTACTCGATTTTGGATTTTGTCAAGTTGTCACAAGCAGTTAAAAGATCCATGACTTTTTTCAAGCTAGTCAGGTTGATCCTGATTAATGCGTAAGTCCTATTTTCTATTTAACAATAACACTGCTATGATGTTGAACTGTGGCATTTGCTCCTAGTCTTGGTGCTTACTGCCCATTGAGCATTTTAAACCAATCGTCCGCCTAAGACTGAAGCCGTGATTGGCGACAGGCCGATGTTATTTTTGGAGTTCTATGTCTTTTTCTAATCTCGGCTTGTCCCCTGAAATTATCCGTGCTGTCACAGAGCGAGGATACGATAAACCTACACCAATTCAGAAGCAGGCCATCCCTGTGGTATTGTCTGGTGGTGATATTATGGCTGGAGCGCAAACTGGTACTGGTAAAACTGCCAGCTTCACTTTGCCTCTGTTACATCGCTTATTTACTAATAAAAACGTTCAAAATAATGCTAATGGATCTTCCCCCATTCGCGCATTAATTCTTACCCCGACTCGTGAACTTGCTGCCCAGGTGCAAGAAAGTGTCCGTGATTATGGTAAATACTTAAATCTCAATTCAATGGTGATGTTTGGGGGTGTGAGTATTGGTCCCCAAAAACAGAAATTGAGAACCCGTGTAGATATTTTAGTGGCTACCCCCGGACGACTGCTAGATCATGTTCAACAAGGGACTGTGAACTTGTCTCGTGTGGAAGTGTTGATACTGGATGAAGCAGACCGGATGCTGGATATGGGTTTTATTCATGATATCCGCCGCATTCTCTCCCTTTTGCCTAAACAACGCCAGAATTTACTATTTTCTGCAACTTTCTCAGATAAGGTGAAAATTCTTGCGGCTGGGTTGCTAAATAACCCGATAATGATTGAAGTAGCACGTCGGAACGCGACTGCGGCTACAGTATCACAAAAAGTTTATCATGTAGACCGCGATCGCAAGCGCCAATTACTGTCTCATCTCATTCGGGAAAATAAATGGTATCAAGTCCTGGTATTTAGTCGCACTAAATACGGCGCTGACAGGTTAGTCAAGCAGTTGGGTGAAGACCGTATTCAAGCCCTAGCTATTCATGGAAATAAAAGCCAGGCAGCACGAACCCATGCTTTGTCCAAATTCAAAGATGGGACTTTACAGGTATTAGTAGCAACGGACATTGCTGCACGGGGTCTTGATATCAGCGAATTACCCCACGTCATTAACTACGATTTGCCCAATGTCCCAGAAGATTATGTTCATCGTATTGGTCGAACTGGACGAGCTGGGGCAGAAGGTCAAGCAATATCCCTCGTATGTGTTGATGAACACCACTTGTTGACAGATATTGAAAACCTAATTCAGCAACGTTTACCTAAAGAAGTAGTGTCAGGTTTTAGTGTTAACCCAGAAATTAAGGCAGAACCAATTCCCAATGGACGCAAACCCCCTTCTGGCGGTGGACAGAGGACTCGGCGTTCTGCACCTAAATCAGCTTCCGAAAAGTCAGCTAAACAGCCCTCATCACGCACGGTAACAGGACCTAAAAAATCCGCTTCTAGTTCACCTAAACCCCGTCGTTCTAGTAAACGCAGATAACAGGGAATAGGCAAGAGGTAGGAGTATGGCTAAGGCCACCCTGCGCTATCAGGAGTTCAGGAGTCAGCACTTTGGGTATGGCTACGCCACGCGGGCTATCGCTCAGTGACCAGTCAGGAGTTCAGGAGAAATAAAGAAGGAAGAAAAATAAAATTTTCTCCCCCCTCCCCAGTCGGTGAGCGACTTGCCCTGAGCGACTTGCCCTGAGCGGAGTCGAAGGGAGTCGAAGGGAGTCGAACCCCTGCCCCCCTACTCCCCTAACCAGCAGCAGAATTAGCGGCTTCCATAGCCTTTTTAGAAGCATCCGTGTTACCCATACGGATTTCGGAAGTGAAGGAAGCCATACTAAAACCACCAAACCGTTTAAGGACACTTACCCGCATCCGCAGGTTAGGACTAGCAAACCATAGTCTTTCTTCAGACCACATGGTTTCATATTCAGTAATCAGAGTTAAAGCACCATCATCACCCATTTTATAGCTACCAGCAACGGGGGCTTTTTCCGCATAACCCATTTCCCGGAGTAATTTACCTTCATCTGGGTTGTCCGTGTTGGGGACTGTGGCTAAAACAGTAGAACCTTGATGTTTTTCTTCATCCCATTCCATTGTGCCGTTCCAGGTCACTCGCGCCCCACAGGAAGCGGTATTAGGGTCAATTTCATACTGTTGACACAGTTTAATGACTTCTGGATGATCAGCAGCTAACATTTCGATGACGATGTCTGATTTGCCGTCTTCTGACTGCTTAAACGCTAAGTGGTGACTGGTGCGATGGGAAAACCACTTGCCAGCACTTAATTCAAAAAATTCTTCAATGTTCATGAACAAATTCGCCCTGCATCACAATCTTAATATCCTCTTTTATTATTAAAAACTAGGAAGAGACTTTATTTTTAACTGAGATTATTTGTTTCCTCAAGTCTTTGCAAAGAAATCCTCGCTGCTTCGGCAACGTTCTCATGACTATCTTTTTCTAGATATTTCAGTGCTGAAATACTTTTAGGCGTGGATAAATTCCCTAAAGCTTCCGCTAAACGTTGCCGCACTAACCAATCCTCTGATTGGGCAAAGCGCAGAATATGGGTGACAGAATCTAAATCTCGGATTTCGCCTAAAGCAGAAATAGCAGCTTGTTGAATGACTATTTCTTCACTATCTAAAGCTTGAATGAGAATATCATGAGCGCGAGGATCTTTAATATTACCTAAAGAAACAGCAGCACTAAATCTGACTAGCCAGTCTGTATCTTCATAAAATGCCCGTGATAGGACTTCTACGGCTCTTTTATCTTCAAGATATCCCAAAGCTCCAGCCGCATCAGCACGAATACCATAATCTGGATCTGTTTCCAGAATTTTCACCAAGATAGGATAGCACTCTGGGGTTTTTTTGATGCCTAGAGCAAATATTGCCATTGAGCGCAGTTGCAGAGATTGATCATCTAAAACCTTTTTTATTAAAGGTACAGCATCATCAGCCAATATGTGACGCAAACTAGCAAGAGCTACCATGCGATCGCGCAAGTTCGGACTTTCTAACTGAGCCGAAATTATTTCTAAACTTGGAGCAGCCATTTATTTGACAGCATTTTCTTAACTTATCTTTACTTTAACGTAATTCTGGCAATCTAGACTGTGATTTTTGTGGTTTTGATAGTTTTTCTGATTATTTTGCTGCTAAAAATCCATCAGAAATACATTTATCATGTCCATCAAATCAATCATAAAAATTATAGTTCAGACTTTTGTCTGATTTTTTAGACGCAAATAACAATCAGATTTCATACCTATACTGTGTCTTGGGTATGAAGAGAATAAATCAGAGTAGACGTAGGGTTAATGGAACGACTGTTAAAGGCAGCGACATAAGATTAGGAGAATAATCATGGTTCAACTTAGTGAGCGTCCAGGCACAAAAAAAATCAGCAATTTACAACAGATGTTTATCTATGGAATTAACTCCATGTATGATGCTGAAAATCGCTTTTTAGAAGCCCAGCAGATGATGTGGGAATGTTGTCAAAACAGTAAATTGAAGACAGTGATTGAGCCACATATTCAAGAAACCCAGCAGCACATTAAAAATTTGGAACAGGTGTTAAATATCTGCGGAGAACAACCACAAAGAATTACTTGCGATGTTGCCTCTGGGTTAATTAGTGAATGTCAAAAATTTACCCTTCTAGCGGCTGATAATTCCAAAATTGCAGATTTAGGACTAGCAGGATGGCATAACAAAATTGAACAACTGGAAATTGCTGGTTATCGTAGTTTGATTAAAGTTGCTCAAGAAATGGGACAAAACCAAGTTATTCAGTTGTTAGAACAAAACTTGCATCAAGAAGAACAAACATCACAAAATCTTGAGGAGTTGATAATGCAGTTACTTGCAGACGCAAAAACAAGTGAAGGTAAGACTACTGCTAAATCTCGTTAGGTCATTTTATTCCTAAACAAAAATCCCCGACTTTCAACAGAAACCGGGGATTTTTACTTGGAGATTTTTAGCAATGAAATATCGCAATAATTCAGGAGTCACCGAGTCAGGAGGGGTGAACGGCTGCTCGCCCGTACAGGAGTCAGAATATTTATTGGTAGCAATAATCTGATTAGTGACGTAAAACTCTGATTCATTCTACCTCCTGTATTCTGTATCCTGAATCCTTATCACAAATCTATAAACTAGGAGGGAGAATCAAATTATCAATTTGATGGATAACACCGTTACTACCTTCGATATCTGCCTTAGTTACCGTTGCATCATTGACTTGAACACCATTATTAACTTTCACAGTAATGGGATCTCCTTGTAAGCTTTTTACTTCTCCAGATTTCAAATCGCTGGAGAGTACCTTACCGGACACTACATGATAGGTTAAAACCTTGATTAATACTTCTTTATTTTCTGGCTTTAATAAATCTTGTAATGCGTCTTGTGGTAGTTTGGCAAATGCTGCATCTGTGGGAGCAAAAATTGTAAAAGGACCTTCTCCTTGTAAAGTATCTATGAGTCCTGCTGCTGTTAAAGCTTTAACAAGGGTTTTAAATGAGCCATTGTCATTGGCCAACACTATTAAATTCTTTTTTTCTGTGGTTTGGGAGGTAGGTGGGACAGTAGGAGTTTCTGTTTGTTTTGGTTTGGGTTTGGGAATAGGAAGGGTTTGATTGGATCTAGGACTCCGATTATAGGGCGGTTCGTTAAATATATTGGGGCTGGGATTGACTACTTGTTGTGCTGGGGATGGTAGAGTAATTACTAGACTAAGACTAGCAAATCCCATGACACCAAGGACTTTGATAAATAGTTTGCCGTAATGAGGGTTCATAAATTTTTTCTCTCGAATTGTTTATACTTTATATCAAGAGTGATCACATTTTGCCAACTATAGGAGTTTGGTTTGATGACTCAAGGGATTTGTGGATGTTTAGCAATTAAATCGGAGTCCTCCAGCCAAAATATGATACTATTGAAGGCGAATATTCCAGAAAAATATCCAGTTTTTGCGGACAATAATCAATATGGTTTTGTCATTGACTTGCAGCAAAAAAACTGACAAAATGAATGATTGATCGGAAAAATTGTCAAAAATAAAGATACAATTATAAGGTTGATAAGCCAACAAGCTGCAAAATATACTATATGCTAGAACTATATCAGTGGGAACTATCTCAATTCTCAGAAAAAGTGCGTTTAATTCTGGACTATAAAGGTTTAGAGTATCGCAAAATCGAGGTTGCACCAGGGATTGGTCAACTAGAATTATTTAGATTAACGGGACAAAAACAAGTCCCAGTCTTAAAAGATGGCAATAGATATATTGTAGATTCTACCGAAATTGCTAAGTATTTAGACTCAGAATATCCAGATCGGCCGCTGATACCATCGGATCCCAAAAAACGCGCTTTAACTTTATTATTAGAAGATTGGGCGGATGAGTCTATAGGTGTGAAAGGTAGAAAGGCTTTGTTTGCAGCCATCAGTCAAGATCAAAATTTTCGCAAGTCTTTGTTACCGGTTTCTACTCCTGATATTCTCAAAACTTTTGTGGAAGGTGTTCCTGGTGATTTTCTGTCTGCGCTAGGTTTTGGTGTCGGTTTTAGTCCAGAGGTAATTAATACTGCCATTACTAGCCTAAAACAAGATTTAGATATTCTGACTCAATTGTTGGTAGATAGTCCCTATTTAACAGGAGATGAACCTGGTTTGGCTGATTTAACGGTAGCTAGTTTGTCAATGCTGTTGAAGTTTCCTGATGGTGCCTATTTAGATTTACCAGTATCTATCAGAGGCAAGGGATTACCCATCTTTGCGGATAATCCTGATTATGAAGCATTTTTCTCCTGGCGCGATCGGATCTACACACAATTTAGAAAACCATTACCAGGAATTACACCACCAGTAGGAAATGCACCTACGAGTATTCAAATTGATTAGGTGACTGTTGACTGTTGACTGTTGACTGTTGGGGAGAAATTTTTTTCTTCTTAACAACTGACAACAAACAACTGACAATTGACAACTGACAACTAACAACGGACAACTGACAAAAATGAATTTGGGATTACCATTAGGTTCAGTTATTGAAGGTTCTCTAACTGGAGGTTTAGAAGTTAGATTACATCCAGATATATCTGTCGAAGATATGCGGGTAGGTAAATTTCTCGTAGTGCAGGGGATGCGATCGCGCTTTTTCTGTATGCTTACAGATGTATCCTTGGGTATGGCAAATGACCGCATTACTGCTAGTCCTCCCAATTGGGAAGATAGTTTTTTGCGGGAAGTATTGGCTGGTAGCGGTACCTATGGAATGATCAACCTTGCACCGATGTTGATGTTTACCCCTGAATCTCAAGAACCTGGCTTTTCTACTAATGGTAAATCTCTTAACCCCTTTATTCCATCGTCTACGGGTTTAGCATCCTTTCAACCCCAAACCAGTACGACAATGGAATTATTACCTGTGAAAACTATTCCTAGTCACTTTAGCCAAGTTTATGAAGCAAGTGAAGAGGACTTCCGCAAAGTGTTTGGTTGGGAAGATGATCCGCAACGGAAAAACTTTTCCATCGGTAAACCTTTAGATATGGATGTGCCGATTTGTATTGATTTAAACCGCTTTGTGGAACGGAGTAATGGCGTTTTTGGGAAATCTGGTACTGGTAAATCTTTTCTGACACGCTTAGTTTTAGCCGGCGTAATTCGCAAAAATGCGGCTGTGAACCTAATTTTCGATATGCACTCAGAATATGGTTGGGAAGCAGTGGCAGAAGGTAAAAATGTTAACACTGTTAAGGGTTTAAAACAGTTATTTCCGTCACAAGTAGAAGTTTATACCCTTGATCCAGATTCAACCAAGCGCAGAGGTGTACGGGATGCACAAGAACTGTATCTGAGTTATGAACAGATTGAAGTTGAAGATATTAAACTATGTAATCGGGAATTAGGACTTTCTGAAGCTGCCTTAGATAATGCCAATATTCTCTATAGTGAGTTTGGTAAATCTTGGATTATTCAATTGCTGAATATGAATAATGAAGAAATTGAGATGTTTTGTGAGGAAAAGCGGGGACACAAAGGATCTATCATGGCATTGCAGCGCAAGTTATTCCGGTTAGATAGTTTAAAATATATGCGTGGTACTTGTCCGCAAAATTATATTAAAAATATTGTCCAATCTCTAGAAGCAGGGAAAAATGTAGTTATTGAATTTGGTTCTCAGTCGAATATGCTCTCATATATGTTGGTGACAAATATGATCACCAGACGCATACATCAACATTATGTGAAAAAAGCGGATAAATTTCTCCAAAGTAAAAATCCTTTGGATCGGCCGACACCATTAATGATTACAATAGAGGAAGCCCATCGGTTTCTTGACCCGGCGGTGGTACAAAGTACAATTTTTGGAACTATTGCTAGAGAACTGCGGAAATATTTTGTAACACTTTTGGTAGTTGATCAACGGCCATCAGGCATAGATAATGAAGTTATGTCTCAAATCGGTACTCGCATTACCGCTTTGCTGAATGACGAAAAAGATATTGATGCGATTTTTACTGGTGTGTCTGGTGGGAGTGGTTTACGCTCAGTTTTAGCTAAGTTAGATTCTAAGCAACAAGCTTTAATTTTAGGTCATGCTGTGCCGATGCCTGTAGTTGTACGTACCCGTCCCTATGATTCTCAATTTTATGCTGACATTGGGGCGATCGCTTGGGAAGAAAAGTCGGACGAGGAAGTATTTACCGCAGCCGAATTAGCAAAAGCAGACTTAGGCTTTTAGAATAAGGCAGGAGGCAGAAGGCAAGAGTTAAGAAGTGTGGCTACCTCATGCTGCGCTATTAGGAGTAAGGGCTGGGAAACACCACCCGTTCAGGAGTTCAACAGTCAAGCATCAACAAGTAAGTTGCGTAACATCACACCATTTTCAAGCTACTCAAGTTCGGTTATCCCGATACCTGAAGGCAACTTGAGAGGGGGTTTTCGCGCCACTATGGATATATCAACACAATTTAGGAAGCTAAAGTAAAATAGTGATTCACTTGTTGTCTATTTTCAGGACTCGATGACTGAAACATTTATCCTCTGGGAACTTTACTATTCAGTCCGTTTGCCGTAACATAGAACCAAAGTAAACTCATACTGACTCCGTTTTTTAGACTAATACTAGATAATTACCAAAAAATCATTGCAACAAAAATTTAAACAACACAGTCCAAGGTACTTTCTAGTCCAACGCCAATATTTAGGGAGGCTAAGAGAAGAGATTTTTAGAGTTGTAACATCTTTACAAAGGCTTGATCAATGTAATTGCTGATCATTTTCCCTATTTTCTAGTGATGTATACTGTAAACTTACCAATTGCCTTTGTATCAAAAATATTAATTATGTTTAGGAAGTAGAGGATAAAAAGCCAATGCCTACTGTTAACAATCATACGGAAAAAATCAACACCAAATTTACGGCTGATATGGTGCGAACCTATCTGCGAGAAATTGGCCGTGTACCTTTGTTAAGCCGTGAGCAAGAGATTGTTTATGGTAAGCAAGTACAGCAAATGATGACGCTGATCGAGGCTAAAGAAGCTTTAAGCAAAGAAATTGATCATGAGCCTAGTGTAGCAGAATGGGCAGCCCATGTTAATCAATCGGAAACGCAATTAAATCATTTGGTGATGCAGGGTAAACGTGCCAAGCAAAAAATGATTGAAGCGAATTTACGTTTGGTTGTGGCGATAGCCAAAAAGTACCAGAAGCGCAATATGGAATTTCTGGATTTAATTCAGGAAGGAACTTTGGGACTAGAAAGAGGTGTGGAGAAATTTGATCCCATGCGAGGTTACAAATTCTCAACCTATGCTTACTGGTGGATTCGTCAAGCCATTACTAGAGCGATCGCCCAACAAGGTCGTACCATCCGCTTACCAATTCATATTACCGAAAAACTGAACAAAATTAAAAAAGTGCAACGGGAATTAGCACAAAAGTTGGGAAGATCCCCGTCACCCTCGGAAATCGCCCAGGAACTGGAGTTAGAACCCGCCCAAATTCGGGAATATCTCAACATGGCGCGTCAACCTGTTTCTTTGGATGTGCGTGTTGGTGATAACCAAGATACCGAACTCCAAGAAATGCTAGAAGATGACGGGCCATCACCGGAGTATTACACAACTCAAGAGTTTTTGCGTCAAGACTTGAATAACTTGTTGGCGGAACTCACACCCCAACAGCGCCAAGTTTTAGCCTTACGTTTTGGTTTAGAAGATGGTAATGAAATGTCCTTGGCGAAAGTCGGTGAAAGGTTAAACCTTAGCCGCGAAAGAGTTCGTCAATTAGAACATCAAGCGCTTGCACATTTACGTCGCCGTCGAGCCAATGTCAAAGAATACGTGGCCAGCTAGAGATGCGGACGCACAACAGCGTATTTTAAAACATCCCTCATGGTGATGCGCCTCCTGAATTCAGGGGGCGATTTTTTTATTTAGGGCTGTAATTCTGAAAAATTGATAAAAAAATACCCAAGAAAGTCGTGATAACAAGGTAGAAAGATTCATAACTTGATGACTCTATTGTCAATAGACAGGGGATTTTACCTGAGTAAAACTCAAACATTGTAAAGTTTTGTTGCAGTATTCAACACTTCTGATCTGAATACTTACCATAATTCCAACTTTGGATCTACTAAAATTAGTTTTCTCATCTTACTTATTAGGAGAATTCTTACTGCTATCTCCAGATTTACGCTGCATATCTTTAGGTAAGTCAATAAAGATCCGATCACCTGCTTTTAAACCATCTACAACCTGAATTTGATTATCAATGTTTGCTCCTATTCTCACTAGATGAAATTGGGGTTTATTATTTTTACCTAATAACCAAACTCCTGTTTTTCCTTTTTGAGTCACAATCAATTCCTGGGGAATTAACAGAGCATTATTGATATTATTACCTAGAAATGTAACCTCACTCACATTCATTCCTGAGCGCAATTTTTCTACTCCCGTATTAATTGCAATCCGCACCTGAAATGAGGTGACATTTTGATCAACTACAGCTTCTGGAGCAATTAAACGTACTCTACCTTGAAAAACTTCATCAGGGTAAGCATCTATAAAAATTTCTACTTTTTGTCCTTGTTTAATTTGGGGAATATCTACTTCCGGTACATTAGCTAAAACTTCTAAACCCCTAGCTAAAGCTACGATGGAAGTGGATGTAGCAGAAGCATTACTAGAAGCGGAAATTGCCGGACTAACATAAGCCCCAACAGTGGCATATCTTTGAGTTATAATTCCTGAAAATGGAGCGCGGATAATTGTATCTTCTAATTGTACTTGTTGCTGTTTTAATTGAGCCGATACACTCACTACCGCCGCTTTAAATCTAGCAATTTCTTCAGGACGATTGCCATTTTCTAATTTTCTTAATGCTTCCCGTTCTTGATTCACTATTGCTTGTTGCTTTTGAATATCTTCACTACGGTTGCCAATTTTTAGTAATGAAAATCGCCGTTGTGCTTCTTCTAAATTAGCCTTAGCTCTTCTATTTTCACTGATATATTGTTCTAAAGTATCTTGAGAAATAGCCCCATTTTTAGCTAAATCTTGATAACGTTTTAACCGAGATTGAGCTAGTTGTAAGGAAGCTTTTGCCGAGTCTATTTGAGCCTGTGCTTGTTGAATTTCCTGTAAACGATTACCATCACGGATAATTGTTAACTGTGCCTGGGCTTGGGCAATACGGGCTTTAGCTTGGGCAATTTCTTCGGGACGACTACCGGCTTGACTTTCTGCTAACTGTGCTTTGGCTTGTTCTAAATTTGCTTTGTATTGGAGAATTCGCATTTTAATTTCCGAATTATCCATGCGAGCAATAATTTGTCCTTTTTCTATTTTTTGTCCCTGTTCAACATTTAATTCCGCTAAAAGTCCAGGGCTTTTAGGACTAATATTCACACTTTGTACTGGTTGGACTTTGCCACTAGCGGTAATGCGGACAGTTACGCTTTTTGCTTCTACGGGAACAGTCAATTTATTAATATCTAGGGGTTTATTTCCTGCCTTGATAGTGGTTACTATCATTGTTGTTCCCACGATTAAAACACCACTAGCAATTAAACCCATTAACCAGCGTAATGGATATTTTATTTTTTTGCGAATTAGGGGAATTTCGATGTAAAAAATCATGGTAGAAACCGTTTAGAAAGATACATGAGTTAATGGATGATAATCATTCAGATTATTTAGGTCATCGCCTGAGTGGGTGATTTTTTTATTTTTTGAATTTGTATATATTTCTTAAATATAATATCATATTCATGTTTAATTAGGGATCATGACTTATTTCATATTTTTACTGATATAGCTATAGCCATTAAGATTAGTACATAAACTATAGTAGAGAAGTTCCGGCGTAACTTCTCTACAAGAGTCAGTTTCATGATCAGTTGATATCCTAACTACCCCGCCCCTATCCATGAGAAATTAACGTGCGTTTAACTCGTTCAGCCGATTAACTAACAAGGTTTGTTGTTTGCTATCTTCTAATTTTTGAGCAAGAGAAATAGCTCGACTGTACAAATCTTTGGCTTTGGCAAAATTACCCATTTTTTCATATAGTTCCCCAGATATTGCTAAATATTTTAAATCCTCTGCGGGGGTTCTCTTGGAGTCTGTAAGTGCCACACGAGTTTCTAACAATTGCAAAGCTCGATCATAGCGTCCTACAGCAGCATGGGCAGTGACTAAACCATCAATTGCTCGTAATTGGTTAGGACGTTCAAAACTGCTTTTTGCTAGTCGCATTGCTGCCCCATAACTACCAATAGTATTTTGATAATCACCTACAGCAAGATAAGCATCACCTAGATTATTTAGGGTGTTGGCTTCACCAATAGCATCGCCAAGTTGCCGGCGAAAAGCTAGGGCATATTCACCAATTTTGATTGCTTTATTATAATCTCCTGTTCTGAGGGCAACGAGGCTTAAATTACTTAAAGATAGTCCTTGTCCTTCAATGCTAGTGACATTACGCGCAATAACTAAAGCTTGTTCAATAGTATCTTGGGCGGCAATATTTTCCCCTTTTTCTAGGAAAATACTACCTAAATTATTGAGAGCAAAAATTTGACTTTGAAAATCTTGATTATCACGAGATATTGCTAACTGTCGTCGGAGGGAATCTTCAGCATTTTTAATATCATTTAATTGTAGATAGGTATTGGCTAGTAAATCATAGGTTGAACCCTGGGCTTTTAAATCACCCAAGGAGTGATAAATTTCTAAAGCTTCTAGTGCTGATTTCAGGGTTTTTTCAGGAAAGCCTTGGGCTAATTGTTGTTTACCCTGTTTGAGTAATTTATCTGCTACATCCCGCGATGGTTTACCAGCATAACTATTTAAAGGACGGTGAATTTGTTGGGTAATATCAATTGCTTTTACACCTGTATTTGTAAATAAACAGGTGAATAATACAATATAAAAAGTTAAAATTGGCAACTTGGCTAAATTGCCTTGATTGCTTTTCCTTCCTGGTAAAAAATGCCACTGTCTCATAATATTTAACCTGGAAATTTCGGTTTTGCCTAGATGGTGTTAATAGAAAAATCTAGAACTCAGAATTTCTATGATTGAGGATGTCCAAGTACCCTGATGGTGGAAAACTCCTAGTTGCGGCTAAAAGTAATTGTGATTATTATAGCTAAAATTAGGAATCTATTCCATCTTCACCTAAGTAAATAGCCCGGATATCGGCAGGTAATTTATCTTCTAACATCTGATAACTTTCTTGCAGAGAACTGGCCACTTCAGAGGGAGAAATTTGTTCTCCTTCAGCTTGCAAATAAGCAGCAATTCTCGTTTCACTCCAGTGGAAAGTTTGCGCCATTAAGACGATTAAACGCGACATTGGTGGTAGTTGTTCTAATGCCTGTTCTACATAACACCATAGTGGAGGAGAAGTATCTTTAAGAGAATAATGAATTGCTTCGGTGGGTGGTAGTTTAATTTCGTTAATACAAAAAGCAGTGATATTAATTAACCAGTTTTGCATAGTTAAAGCATCTTGTCCTGTAGCCCCTGATTTTAAATCCAGTCCTCCTAATTCATAATAAATATGTCGCCATATTAGGGCAAACAAATAATCAGCTTGCACAGGCGATCGCGCCGAATGCCGAATTAAAGTATAAACTATGGGGCTATAACGGCAAAAAATGACTGTAAAATACTTGCCAGAATGGGGATATCGTTGAAATAAAGTCAGTAGTTCATGGTCGCTGTGATGAAATAGCGACTTTATCAATGGGTGATTAGCTTCAGGAAAGTGGGGAATTTGCACAATCTCTTGACTAGATAATGGTTAGAATACACTAGGGAACGCTATGCGATTATTCATCATATCTGGAAGTCCATGACTTTAGAATCTTGATAAACTAGAAACAAGGACTTAATGTTAGTCTTAATTGACCATACTCAAAACGCCTCCTTTATACCAATTTTTGATAATATTTGTTCATGGTTATAGCAGCTAGTTCCATTTCGTTCCTGCTTAGTCCACTGACTTTAGGCTCATTTTTACCGTCTTTACCCTTGGATAGCCTATTTTCTACCCAAGGAATTATGATTATGCTCTTGGCAGCCTATGCTGGCGCTATGTGGATGTTTCTCACCAGCGCTCCCAAAGTTTATACTGTCATGGTGTCAGATTTAGAAATTGCCCGACAATTATATGAAGGATTGCTAGATTTACCAGTAGCGGAAGTACCTTTGCACTATTATTACAATTATGAGCAAACCATAGGTGCAACAGGTATTGATCCTTTATATATGTCTACAAGTCCTAGTTGGTCTAACAGAACCATGAATAATGGCAATGATGGACTGTGGTATCAACTCAAGAAAAATACCCAACTACATATCATCACTGGTGCTAGTTTAGGTAAGAAAGATCAACAACGCCATGTTTGTTTTGATCATGACTGCCTAGAATTAATTTTAATGCGCGTGGAACTCCGAGGTTTAAAATTCAAGATTCGCAACCAAAAGCCTTTGAATTTCTTAGTCAAAGACTACGACGGACGTATTATTGAAATGGCTGAAGTTACAAATTAATCATCTGTAGGGGTGGGGTTTCCCCGCCCAAGACAAAAGGGAGCTTAAATAACCTCTAATCCCCAATGACTACTAAAATAAGTTTTGTAACCGCCCCATTTACCAAGCGGGGAAGAGGAGATAAATAACGGATAATTATGGGTAAGCAGCGCGTTCTGTCGGGAGTTCAACCAACTGGTAACTTACACTTGGGTAACTATTTAGGTGCAATTCGTAACTGGGTAGAAATTCAAGACCAGTATGAAAATTTCTTTTGTGTGGTAGATTTACACGCCATTACTGTACCACATAACCCCGCCACCTTAGCGGCTGATACCTACACCATCGCTGCGCTTTATTTAGCCTGTGGTATTGATTTAAACCATTCTCACATTTTTGTTCAGTCTCATGTTTCCGCCCACAGTGAACTGACTTGGTTGCTAAATTGCATTACTCCCCTCAACTGGTTGCAAGATATGATCCAGTTTAAGGAAAAAGCCGTTAAACAAGGGGAAAATGTCGGTGTTGGTTTGTTAGATTATCCTGTGCTGATGGCGGCGGATATTCTGCTATATCAAGCTGATAAAGTGCCGGTAGGTGAAGACCAAAAGCAACATTTAGAACTAACACGGGATATTGTCAATAGGTTTAATCATCAATTTGCGAAAAAAGTACCTGTATTAAAGTTACCAGATCCTTTAATTAGAAAGGAAGGTGCAAGGGTGATGAGTTTGACAGATGGAACGCGGAAAATGTCAAAATCAGATCCTTCGGAATTAAGCCGCATTAATATTTTAGATTCACCAGAGGAGATTACTAAGAAGATCAAACGGTGTAAAACTGATTTAGTCAGGGGTTTAGCCTTTGATGATTTAGAACGTCCAGAATGTCATAATCTGTTAACTCTGTATATGCTGCTGTCTGGGAAAACTAAGGAAGAAGTAGCGGCGGAATGTGCAGATATGGGTTGGGGACAATTTAAACTGCTATTGACAGAAACAGCGATTCATGCCTTAAAGCCAATTCAAGATAAATATCAGGAAGTTATGGCGGATAAAGGTTATTTAGAGTCGGTGTTGCGGGATGGTGGGGAGAAAGCCAGGGCGATCGCTAACAAAACTCTCGCAGATGTGAAAGCTGCTTTGGGTTTCACTGTACCTCTTTAGGGTTTAGGCTTTTAGGTGTAATTTGCTTTACCCTAGTAGAAAACTGAACTGATCACATTATGCCGGATACCCATAGCTTTAGTGCTTTTAATAACTTCCGTAAAGCAGCCCAAGCAGGTGAATTTTTAATTACTGCCGAAGTTGCACCTCCCAAGGGCGGAGATCCTACCCATACCATTGAAATGGCGGCGACTCTTAAGGGAAGAGTTCATGCTGTCAATATTACCGATGGTAGCCGCGCCGTGATGGGAATGTCTTCCTTGGTCGCCTCGGCCATTTTATTGCAACATGGTATTGAACCGATTTGTCAGTTTGCTTGCCGCGATCGCAATAGAATCGGATTACAAGCTGATTTAATGGGCGCTCATGCTTTGGGTATCCGCAACATTTTAGCCCTCACAGGCGACCCTGTAAAAGCAGGTGATCATCCTGATGCCAAAGCCGTTTTTGATCTGGAAGCTGTGAGGTTATTGCAGTTAATTAGAAACATGAATCAGGGTGTTGATTTTAATTATAAACCTTTAACTGATGGAGGATTAGATTTATTTGCAGGTGCTGCCGTAGATCCCCAATCAAAAAGTTGGTCAGGTTTACAAAGTCGGTTTGAAAAGAAAATAGCAGCCGGGGCGCAATTTTTTCAAAGTCAATTAATTACTGATTTTGAAATATTAGAAAAGTTCATGGATAAAATTGCCTCTAGTTACAATAAACCGATTTTGGCAGGAATTTTCCTGTTGAAATCGGCAAAAAATGCCCAGTTTATTAATAAAGCCGTTCCCGGTGTGAATATTCCCGATCACATTCTTGATAGATTAGCAAAAGCGAAACATCCCCTAGAAGAAGGTATGAAAATTGCCGCCGAACAGGTACAAATTGCCAAGGAATTGTGTCAAGGTGTACATATCATGGCGGTGAAGCGGGAAGATTTGATCGCACCGATTTTAGATTTAGCTGGCATGGGAAAAGTTAGTTAGCGCAATATATAGCGGTTCTTTTGTTGAGTGAAATACAAAAACCCCACCCCCAACCCCCTCGCCGCAAGGGAAGCTACGGTGTACACACAAGTGATCGAATTTAACTAAGCCCTCACGCAAACGCCCCCTAAATCCCCCAAGTTTGGGGGATTTTCAAATTCTTCCCCAGAATTGGGGGTTAAGGGGCGAAATAGGCACAAAACGAAGACACACAGGACTTGTGTGTATACAGTAGGCAAGCGAGGAGGGGGTTGATGATGTATCTCACCTTCATATAAAATCTGTATAAGGTGAATCTTTTAAAAGTCTATCTAGAGTGAGATTTATGGCGAGATAACAGCTAAAATTAGCAATTGAAGAGTTACCCAATGTCATGTTTGATATATTGCCTTTTAGCTTTGAATTAGATAAAAATGCGATCGCTGGAGGTTGTTTATGGGCTTTAGCCTTATATTTGGCTTTTTCCCAACTTCGAGAATGGGTAACGATACAACTCAATCGCTGGTTTAATTTTGCTGAACGTTCCCTCTACACCAGTCAAGCAGAATTTGAAAAAACACGCAAAGCCAGAGAATCCCAAAATTCTTTCTATGCTTCACTATTTAGTGTTTTTCCCTTTTTGATCTTTGGTGGTGTATCTAACTGGATTTTAGATATCAGTTTAGGTAATAGCTGGGGAATTAGCACGGGCATACTTGCTTGTATGGGTGCTGGTGTGTATGAACTAGGACGCAAACACGGCGAAGAATAGGCAAGAATTATTGATTTTGTTGGGTTCGCTATCGCTTAACCCAACCTGCAATTTTGAGAAATATTCAAAATATTTCCTATTCTACATTTACCCAAAAATCTGCAGTTTTAATTTTGCCATTGCGGTTAAATTGTGTCCACATTTTATATGTTCCTGATTTGGGGAATTTGGTATGAAATTCTATTTTTCCATTGGCAGTATTTTTCATGGCGTGTGCATGAATATAATCAGCTATCGTCAGAGGCGATGAACTTTTGATAATTACTAAATGTCCTTTTTCACCTAAGTAGGGCTGGAGGTCTGTAACTGGTTGATTTTTATTATCCTTGACATCAAAAGTTAAAGTTATATCTGCACCTGCTTTAATGGTTTTTTCGGAAACATTTAAGTTAACTTTAGTATCTGATAAAGTTTTAGTTTTTGTGAATTTTTCTAAATTTTTGGGCATAGGAACTGCACCAGGAATGGTGATATTTGTTAATGAAACAGTTTCCTTTTTCCCAGCAGGTTTATAATCACTAAACATAGTATAACTTCCAGATTCGGGAAAAGTTGCACTGACTTCAAAACGGCCATTTTCTTTATATTCTGGATGGATATGATCAAAATTACGTAAATCATCACTGACAACTATCAAGTGCATGATTTTTTCTTGAAAAATATCAAATTTAGTCACAGATTTTCCTGTAGAATCTTGAATATCTATGGCTAAATTCAGAGGTTGATTAGGTGCTAACTTTTCGGGAGGAGTTAATTTAGCTTTAGTATTCACTGGTGAATGATTTTCATGGTTTGTATGTTCCATATTATGTCCATCATGATTCATCTGACTCGGTGCAGATGAAACTTGGGTTTGGGGAGATTGAACCGTAGATGAACAAGCAGGAGTTAATAATAAAAATGTGACGGCGAAAATACTATAAACCAATCGTTTCATTGTGATGTTGTCCTGTGTTAATTGATGCAGCAGAAAGCAGAGGGCAGGAGGCAGGAGGTAAAATATAATTACTGTAGCTGAATACGTAAGAATTGAAGATACAGAATACAGAATACAGAATGAATCATAGTTTTAGAGTCATTATTGATAATTGAGCTAAAAACACACTTCTGAAGAATTATTGCTACCAACAAATATTCTGACTCCTGACTCGGTGACTCCTGAATTCTTACCTGACAATTTACCGCAAAGATTGACTTTTAACTACTTTATTCATAACATCTTTTTTTTCTGGATTAGGTAATAAAGCTAAATCAATCAAAGGTAATTTGATCATTACTGTTGTCCCTTGATTTAAACCCAAACTTTCTAAGGTGATTTTACCACCCATGAGTTCAATTAAATTACGAGAAATAGCTAAACCTAATCCAGTTCCTTCAAATTTGCGGGTAGTTGTACCATCAACCATCACAAAAGGACGAAATAGTTTACCTTGTTCTCCCGGATCAATACCAATTCCTGTATCTTTAACAGATATGATCACACAAGGCTGATAATTATTTAAGTTAATATTTGTGCTAACTTGAATACTACCTGCATCGGTAAATTTAGTAGCATTACCAATCACATTAATTAGCACTTGTTTGAGTTTGATAACATCAGCTTTAATGGGAATAGGTTTATCACCTATATCACAAATTAATTGCAGTCCTTTATGTTGAACATTTACTGATTGTAAATTAATTACCTCTAATAATAATTGCCGTAAATCTAGCGGTACTAGAGTTACAGAAAGTTTCCCAGCTTCTATTTTAGAAATATCCAGTAAATCATTAATTAAACCTAATAGATGAATGGCTGTATCATCGGCTTTTTTGAGAAATTCCAATTCTTCTTCTCTAGAATCACATAAATCATCACGCACTAAACGAATACAGTTAATAATAATATTTAAGGGATTTCTTAATTCATGGGAAGTTGTAGCTAAAAACTGACTTTTGATATGATTTGCTGACTTGGCTTCTTTCCAAGCAATTTCCAATTCTTCCGCCCAATCTTTTAGTCTTTCCACCATTTGATCCAATGCTTGTGCTAATTGATTAAATTCTCGAATTTTGAAATTGCGGGGAATAGGTTGTGCGGCGTGATGACTATGCAAATTAACAGCATAATCGCGGAGTTCTTCAATAGGATCTGCTAGGTAAGGAACTAAATATAATGATGCAAATAAACTTGCACCAATTAAACCTACAGTTAAAACAATGAGAATAAGTTTGATTTCTTCTAACCCAAATAGGGCATTTTCTACGGTTGTCACCGCCAGGACAACCCATCTTTGTGACGGTTTAGTGGTGATGGGTTTAGCAGTAGCTGTATAACCTGAAACCAATTCTTTACCTTCCACAAAAGACAAATTACTGGAATTATCATGTCCAGCTAATGCGCTTTTCATGATCTCTTTAATTCTGTTTACATCAGAATAATTTTTGATATTAGTACCAATTCTTTCTGTTAATGGATGTGCTAAAACTCTACCATCTTCAGAAATGACGACTAAAAAACCAGTTAGTGAACCAGGATGATTAGGATTTTGTTGGTATAATGTAGTTTTAAGACTTAATCTGTAAGCTAAATTTCCCCATTGATTAGCAACAGGAATAGATAAAAATAACTGTAATTGATTTTGTTTGTCTAAGTTACCAGTTTTTCCCGCTTGAGGTGGTAGGAGAAATTGAATATCAACATCATTATTACTAGGCGATAATCCTGATGGAATAATGTCTTGATTACCACAACTACTAGCAATAATGTCAGCTTTTTGCAGTCTGGTAAGTTGCAGACAATCAATTTTAGTTGGTAGTTGTTGTTTTAATTGTTGGAGAAATTTTTGAATTTCTGAAGATGAACCAGAACGAATTACTTTTGTTTGACTAGCTGTAATTAAATTTGAGCGTAAAGCTGCAATATCATCACTAATTTTTTCTCCTTTATTGACTGCACTTTCGGTTAAATTTTGTCGAGCCGTATTTAATAAACTAGAACGGGCTTTATTCAGTGCGACTATTTCCCCAATTAATAATACTGGAACAAATACTAACAGAATTCTGGTTACTAAAATGCGTCGAAATGATGATTGTCGAGATTTAGCCATTATTTGTCTCACTTTGCATCTTCAAAACATTAAAATTAAAACATGAAATTGCAGAAATTAAAGGAGACAATTTATGAATTGATAATACATTGCTAGTTAATATAAGTGGCGCAAAAAATCAAACTATACAGCAGGAGGCACGGCTGAAGCTATGACTACAAACCTTTAATTATTTATGTTGCTGTACTTAATTAGCGAATAAAAACAAGCCAGATCAGGCAAAAACAAAATTTTTGGTTGTTATTTCAGTTTTGTTTGGTTTAATATAACCTACAATTATCTGATTGATTGATTAGCAGTAAGCATAAACATGATATATGAAAAAGTATAAAATGTAGATTAAATAGTGCATGGTGTTGCATAGTAATATTAATGGTGTAAAATTCATCAAAAATGTGTTGTATATACTATAGATTGTTGGTAAATCTCAACAAAAAATTTACATGGAACATCGTCCTCATACCACAGTAGTTTTAGCCATGAGTGCTGATGGTAAAATCGCAGATTTTAGGCGATCGCCTGCCCGATTTGGCTCAAAGGCTGATAAAGCACACCTAGAAAAACAAATTGCTGCCTCTGATGCCGTTTTATTTGGTGCTGGCACTCTTCGTGCCTACGGTACTACAATTATCATATCTGAGACAATACTCTTGCAACAAAGAATAAATGCCAAGAAGCATCCCCAACCAGTTCATATAGTGATTTCCCCTTCAGGCAATCTGAATCCGGACATTAAATTTTTTCAACAACCCGTAAGACGTTGCTTACTGACAACCTCTTTAGGTGCTAATGTTTGGCAAGAAAATCCTAGATTTGAGCAAGTTTTAGTGTTTGAAACTCCCACAGGAGAAATTGACATTCTGGCTGCTTTAAAATATTTAACAGGTTTAAAAATTCACCGTCTCGCTATCTTGGGAGGAGGACAATTAGTAGCATCTTTTTTCGCATCTAATTTAATTGATGAAATTTGGCTGACTATTTGCCCCTTAATTTTAGGTGGTAGTATTGCCCCTTCACCTGTTGGCGGTATAGGATTTTTAGCGGATCTTGCACCTAAGTTAGAATTACTAGAAGTATCTAGAATTGACCAAGAAGTTTTTCTTCACTATCGGAAAATTGAGAACTAAATTTACAATCTAAAATGGCAATTTTTAAAGAACACAAACCTAAATATTCTTTTGTCTGGACACAAACCATTGCTGATATTCCCCAATCAGCTTGGGACGCTTTAGCCCTACCCTTAAAAACCCCTTTTTTAGAATGGCATTGGTTGAATAATTTGGAAATATCCCACAGTGCAACAGCTAATGCTGGTTGGTTGCCAAATCATTTAATTGTCTGGCGAGATCGAACTTTAATTGCTGCTGCACCATTATATTTAAAAGGACATAGCCAAGGGGAATTTGTCTTTGATCATCAGTGGGCAGAATTAGCCTCTCGGTTAGGAATAGAATATTATCCAAAACTGCTAGGAATGACACCATTTACCCCAGCAGAAGGTTATCGCTTTTTAATTGCTTCTGGAGAAAATGAAGAAGAAATTACATCTGTAATGCTCCATGAAATTGATAATTTTTGTGTTAAACATGGAATTTCCGGCTGTCATTTTCTCTATGTTGATCCCCAATGGCGACCGCTTTTAGAACGACAGGGTTTTACAACTTGGTTACATCATAGTTATATTTGGGGAAACACTGGTTTTCAAACTTTTGATGATTATTTAACTGTATTCAATGCCAATCAAAGACGGAATATTAAGCGCGAACGCAAAGCTGTAGAAAAAGCAGGTTTAAAACTACAAGCTTTAACAGGTGAGGAAATTCCTAATTCTTTGTTTCCTTTAATGTATGATTTCTATGCTGATACCTGTGATAAGTTTGGTTGGTGGGGCAGTAAATATTTAACCAAGAAATTTTTTGAACAGTTATATCATAATTATCGTCATCGGGTCGTTTTTTTTGCCGCCTATAATCAGCAATATCCGCGCCATCCTGTGGGAATGTCCTTTTGTTTATTTAAAGAAGATCAACTATATGGACGTTATTGGGGTAGTTTTCAACAAATAGATTGCTTACATTTTGATGCTTGTTATTATGCACCAATTGAATGGGCGATCGCTCGTGGTATCCAAAGTTTTGATCCCGGTGCTGGTGGTAGACATAAAAAACGCCGAGGTTTTCCAGCTACCCCTAATCACAGTCTCCACCGCTTTTATAACAACCGTTTAGGACAAATTATTCTCCCGTGGGTACGTCAAGTAAATCAAATGGAGCAACAAGAAATAGATGCTATTAATGCAGAATTACCTTTTAATTAGGTAAGCAGTGTGGGATCTGAATAGAAAAATTTCACACAATAATTACACTAAAGATGTAATCTAAAAATACGTCTCCATCAATTTACTTTTGACAACACCTATGGATTTACTACTTGAAGATTTGACAGCAATTGATAATAAACTTTCCCAGCGTCATATTGATCTCGACCCCAAAGGCTATTTTATTATCTATATAGACCCCAATCAAAGATTAATTTATGCCAAGCACTTTACTAATATCATTGATGAACGGGGTTTAGCAGTAGATCCGGAGACAGGGAAGGTAATTCCCGCACGGGGTAAAGTGGAAAGAACCCACACAACTGTATTTAGCGGCCGCACAGCTAAAGAACTATGTGTAAAGATTTTTGAAGAAAATCAAGAATCTCTAGTAACTTTCTTAGATCATGCAGCCTATTTAGGTAGAGAATTTGTTCGCGCTGAAATGGCTTTAGTCTCAGGACAAGAGTACATTCAAGATTAACACCAACCCAATGATCGAACCGGGGTTGAATTACTGGCCTGCTACAACTATACAGACTTGTGTAGATTCGTAACAGGCAAGAGGATTTTAATCATCACATAAAATTGGTATTAGCCTATCTTATCAAATTACGAAATTTTAATATGAAAAAATCAGTACATGATGATGAAGTTGCTAGAATAGAAGCCCTTTTACAATACAAAATTCTGGATACTGCACCAGAAGCCGTTTTTGATGATTTGACTCGGTTAGCAGCTTATATTTGTGGCACTCCTATAGCTTTAATAAGTTTAGTTGATAGCGACAGGCAATGGTTTAAGTCTAAAGTTGGATTAGAAACTGTAGAAACACCTCGTGATATTGCATTCTGTACTCACGCCATTTGCCAAACAGATGTTTTTCTTGTTGCCGATGCCACACAAGATGAAAGATTTGTTAATAACCCTTTAGTCACATCTGAACCAAATATCCGATTTTATGCAGGTGTACCTCTAATTAATGCCGAAGGTTATGGTTTAGGAACATTGTGTGTAATTGATGATGTGCCAAGGCAACTTTCACCTAAACAATTGGAAGCTTTGCAAATTATCGCCCAGCAAGTGATGAAGCAGTTAGAACTGCGCCGCAATTTAGACGGATTACTATTAATAAATAAAAAAAGTAAACAACAAAAGAAAACTCATAAACTGTTCTTAACTAGAATTACCAGTTGGTTTGGTATAACATCTTCAATTCTCGCCATGATTGGCATCTTCTCTTACCAAAATTTGCAAGATTTTATCAAAACCAACACTCAGCAACACCAGACTTTGAAAAAGATTAATACTCAGTCAAAATTAATATTGTATATTAAGCAAGCTGAAAATGAACAAAGTAATTATATGCTCAGTGGCGAGCAAGTTCATTTACAAAATTATCAAAAATCAGTGATGAAAATTAACCAGGAAATTGCTAATCTGAAAAAATCAGAGGTAATGACCCGAGAATTTAAGCAAGAACTGGCGAGCTTAGAATCACAAATAGCCACAAAAATATATAGAATCAAAGAAAATATTGATTTGCGTCAACGCAATAGTCCAGAAAGAGCCTTAGAGATTTTTCTGAAAAATCAAAAAAAATCATCTAGCAAGTCCATATATGAAAAAATAGATAAAATTTCTCAAAATGATCAATTATTACTTACAGAACAAGCCAATAAATTAAAAACAAACACACATAATATGATGATGGCTATGGTAACTGCTATTACTATATGTATCATTATTTTTGTGATGATTTACTATTTAATATATCGAGAAATTAGTGGGCGTAAATCTGTAGAAGAATCACTGAAAACCGAGCGTAACTTTATTTCTAGTATTCTAGATACAGCCAGTGTTTTAGTCATGGTGCTTGATACCCAAGGGCAGATTGTCCGGTTTAATCTAGCTTGTGAAAAAATTACTGGTTACAACTATGATGAAGTAATTCAGCGATGTTTTTGGAATATATTTTTATCTGCACAAGATCAGCCATTAATTCAAGATATTTTTCACCAAATAGTTTTAAATAAACGACCTCAAGAATATGAAACAACCTGGCTTACCAGAAATGGTGAACCAAGATTAATCGTTTGGTCAAATACTATTCTTTTTGATAATGAAAATGAAATAGAATATATCGTTAGTACAGGTGTAGATATTACTGAACGTAAACAATCAGAAGATTCTCTACAACAACAACTAACAGCGATAGAATCAGCTAGTGATGGTATTGGTATTGTAGATACTCAAGGCAAGTATATCTATCTCAATAGTTCTCACGTCAAGATATTTGGATATGATAAACCTGATGAAATTATCGGCAAAACCTGGAAATACTTTTACCATGAAAAAGAAATTATCTTGTTTGAAAATCATATCTTTCCCCTGCTGATGAAAAATGGTTATTGGCGTGGAGAATCAACCGCTAAAAGAAAAGATGGCTCAACATTTGACCAAGAAATTTCTCTAACATTGCTTAAATCTGACGGTATAATTTGTGTTTGCCGTGATATTACCATTCGCAAACAATCTGAACAATATTTGACTTTACAATATACAGTAACTAGTGCCTTAGCAGGAGCAAAAAATATTCACAATGCTACCCATCGCACCTTAAAAGGAATTTGTCAAACTTTAGGTTGGGATTGGGGTGAAATCTGGATTATAGACAAATCAGAAAATGTGTTGCGGTGTCTAGATATTTGGTGTGGATCATCTTCAGAATTTAAGACTTTAGAAGAGATTACCAGACAAATGACTTTTTCTCCAGAAATTGACCTACCTGGACAGATTTGGTCGCAATTTGAGCCAGTATGGCTGACTAATATTGCTAATTATGAAAATTTTCTGCGAATAGATATTGCCCTGAAATTAGGGTTAAAAACTGCCTTTGGTTTTCCCATTCATGGAGGTAATACAACTATGGGAGTGCTGATTTTCTTCAGCAGAAATATGCAGCCAGAAAATGCATATTTGCTCAAAGGGATGATGTCTCTTGGTAATCAAATTGGTCAATTTATTAAGCGCAAACAGGCAGAAGAAGAATTAAATCTGCAAACCTTGCGATCGCAATTATTAGCTGATGTTACGCTAAAAATCCGCGAATCCTTAAAAATTGACGACATTCTCGATACTAGCGTTACCGAAGTTCAAAAAATTCTTAAAGCTGATCGTGTACTCATTTTAGAATTAGAAGCAAATGGCTCATTAACTGCAAGAAAAGAAGCATTAATTCCTGGGTTTACTAGGGTATTAGGTGAAAATATCATTGATCCTTGCTTTTCACAAACTCATGTCCAGAAATATCGTCAAGGTTGGATTACCAGTATTGACGATGTTGAAAAAGTTAATATTCAACCTTGCCATCGTCAACTACTAGATAGATTTGAGGTCAAAGCTAATCTTGTAATTCCCATTTTTCTCAAAAATCAACTTTGGGGACTATTAATTACCCATCAATGCAGTCAGAGCCGAAATTGGAATAGTTGGGAAACAGAATTATTGCGATCGCTTGCTGATCAAATAGGTATTGCTTTAACCCAAGCTAAACTATTAGAAGCTGAAATTATTCAGCGTCAAGAACTAGAAAAAGCTCGACAACAAGCTGAATTAGCCTCACAAGCTAAAAGCAACTTTTTAGCAAATATGAGTCATGAAATTCGCACCCCCATGAACGCAGTTTTGGGCATGACTGGACTATTATTAGAAACACCCCTTAATCCAGAACAAAGAGATTTTGTAGAAACGGTCAGAATTAGTGGTGATGCTCTTTTATCCCTAATTAATGAAATTTTGGATTTATCCAAGCTAGAATCTGGGGAAATGATGCTGGAAAAATTGGATTTTAACCTATCAACTTCCATTCAAGAAATTGTAGAACTCCTAGCACCTCAAGCCCATAATAAAGGATTAGAAATAGCCGCTTTTATTGCTCCTTATGTTCCCATTTATATCCAAGGAGATGCTAGTCGTCTACGGCAAATTATTATGAATTTAATGGGCAATGCCATTAAGTTTACTGGACAAGGAGAGGTAGTTGTGATCGTCCAATTGATCTCAGAAAATGAGACTACAGCTACTATTAAATTTGCAGTTACAGATACAGGTATTGGTATTAGTCCTGAAGATAAAAATAAACTTTTTCAACCCTTCACTCAAGTTGATGCTTCCATTACTCGTAAATATGGTGGTACAGGTTTAGGATTGGCAATTTGTCAACAATTAGTTAATTTAATGGGGGGGCAAATTCACATCGAAAGTGAGATTGGCAAGGGATCAAAATTCTGGTTTGAACTAACTTTTACTAAGCAGTCAAAATTTGTTTGTGACCATCAAGATTATCATATTCTCCATCAGCGCCGCTTATTAGTAGTTGATGATAATGCTACGAATCGGAAAATTATCCGCCATCAAGCTACACGCTGGGGAATGCAGGTAGATGAAGCGGATTCAGCAATGACAGGACTGGACGCTTTAAAAACAGCCGCACAACAAGAAATTCCCTATGATATTGCCATTATTGATATGCAAATGCCTCTTGTAGATGGCATCACTCTAGGAAAACAAATTAAGGAAAATCCAGATATTGCTAATGTACCTTTAATTATGCTCACCTCAACTAACCAACGAGATGAAGTAAAAAGATCATTAGACATTGGATTTATTAGTTATTTAGTTAAACCTGTCAAGCCTTCCCGACTCTTAGATACTATTATTAATATCCTCAGTAATCAATTCAAAATAAATAATTCTCCCATTTTTATAGATAAACCCCTAGAAGAAAATATCTATCATAAATCTAAATTAAAATTGTTATTAGCAGAAGATAATTTAGTCAATCAGAAAGTATTTATTAAGCAAATTCAAAGCTTAGGATATCAAGCCGATGCAGTAGCCAATGGTCAAGAAGTATTAGAGTTATTGGATAAAATTCCCTACGACTTAATTTTTATGGATTGCCAAATGCCAGTTCTTGACGGCATAGAAACAACAAAAGAGATTCGCCGTCGTCCTTTAAATACATTGGCTAAAAATCAGCAACCTATTATAATTGCAATTACCGCCAATGCCATGAAAGAAGACCAAAAACGATGTTTAGATGCGGGGATGGATGACTATTTAAGTAAACCTGTAGCTAAAGATAAATTAGCCGCTATGTTAGAACGTTGGAGTCAAAAACTTCTTAATACTGAGATAATATTCATGATGGAAAAAACAGATTCTTCCACAGATAAAACTAACTTTGATCTCGCCATTGATTGGGAACATCTACATCATCTATCAGACCATAATATAGAATTTGAACTAGAACTATTAGAAATGTTTGCAGAAACTAGTCAATCTCATCTAGAAGCACTTAAAACTGCCATTGCTACTAATAATTATCAAAAAATTGCTTGGGAAGCCCATTCTATCAAAGGTTCTAGTGCTAATGTTGGAGCGACAACCATGCAGCGAGCAGCAGAAAAATTAGAACAACTTAGTCGAGAACAGAATTGTCAAAGTCAAGATGCATCTGATTTATTAACAGAATTAGCAGAATTTATCACTCAAATTCAAGAGTTTTTAAAAAGAAATTCTTAGTATTTCTTGAGGAAAACTACTAAAAGATCAATATTTTCCCCAATAGACACCTGATGGTAATTAAATGTGCATAACCACCAAATCCTTGTAGGGACAATTCATCAATTGTCCCTACGATGATTTTCACTCCTATGTCTAACGCCTAATCCCCAATTCCCTATTCCCCAGTTTCCCGACTTGATGGTTGAAACACTTGGTAAATGTAATATGTTGCCATTGGGATGACAGTAGCTGCAATTAATAACCCTACCACCCAAGCAGTAGCATTACCTTGATCAGTTTCTTCGGCTTTAGTGAAAGTTCCTTCTACCTTGACAGTTTCTGTTACCTCTGGTGGACCTGGATCGGGTTTACCAGATAGAACTGCTACCAAGCGATCGCTCACATCTAAAAATCCTTGATTGTATTTATTACCGCCACGTAATGCTGTACCTAATGTTTCATCTGTGACACTTTGGGCAATAGAATCAGTTAGCAAAGACTTAGCCTGATCGCCAACAACCAAAGCAGTTCCATTAGTAACGGTATCAAGCAGTAATAACACTTGATTAGCTCGCTCTGCTGCTGTGGGAAACCATTTACTAAACAGTCCTTGGGCAAAACTTTCCGGTGTTTCCCCATAGTCAAGGCGGCGAATAGTCACGATTCTAGTTTCATTACCAGTTTCCTGTGCCAAATCCTGAAAAGCCTTGCTAATTTGACCTTCATTCAAGCGGCTAATCACATCACCTTGATCTAAAATCCAAGTATTTGCTGTTAAATTGGGTATTTCGTATACACCCGTAGCTGAAGCAGGTACAATAAATACTGAACTGGCCATCATCATTACCAATACAGATAAGAGCAGACGAGTTAAGTATTTTTGCATACTAAATAATTGCTGTAGTAACTGTTGCATGGGGTAAATCCTTAAACAGAATTGCAATCAAAATACTACAGAATTAGGGAACAGGGAAGAGGGGCGGGGGAGCAGGGGAGCAGGGGAGCAGAAGAGATATGTGTCTTTATTAAGGTAATATTAAAGTTAATAAAACTAAAAAAATCTTTGTTTAGAGAAACATCATGACAGCTTCTACCGCTTTTGACTTAGTAAAACTAAATGAGCAATTTGAAACCGCAAGTCCTACAGAAATTCTAGCTTGGTCTGTTCAGAATATCCCCACAGGACTGGTACAAACCAGCGCCTTCAACGTAGATGATATCATCTTGACACATATCCTCTATACCGTGCTTGAGCATCCCGTTCCTGTAATTTTCCTTGATACCCTTTATCACTTCCCCCAAACTCTAGAATTGGTTGCTAAAGCCAAAGACATCTATAACCTAGATTTAAAAACCTATAAAACACCAGATGTAGATAGTCGTGAAGCCTTTGCGGCTAAATTTGGTGAAGCCCTTTGGGATACAGATATTGCTAAATTCCACGACGTTACCAAAATTGAACCACTTCTACGGGGTTTGGATGAACTTAATACGGTAGCCTGGATTACAGGTCGTCGTCGTGATCAAGCTGTTACTCGTGCTACCATGCCTGTATTTGAATTAGATGGTAAAGGTAGATTAAAAATTAACCCTCTTGCAACTTGGACACGCAAACAAAGCTGGGCTTATGTAGCTGAACATCAGGTAATTTATAACCCTCTCCATGATCAAGGTTATCCCAGTATTGGTGATGAACCTATTACTACTAAAGTAGGTGAAGGTGAAGACGAACGCGCTGGACGTTGGCGCGGAACTGGTAAAACTGAGTGTGGAATTCACATTTAACTATTCGCCGTAAGTCCCCCACTGAATTTGGTACTCCAAATCAGTGGTGGGATATAAGGCGGGAAAAACCGAAATCGTTCTCAACTAATACGAGGTGTAGGATAAAATATCCTGATTTTATTTGAGATATCGGACTTCTTGAAGAAGTCCGGGATCTGATGGTAGATTATTTTTGTACGTTGATTTGTCCTTGTAACCAAGGATCTACAGCTTGTCCATCTTTACGTTTTAATTCTATTTCTATAACCATGACTTCTTTTGATCCAGGAGGTGCTGGTTTTTGATGGAAAATAACCTCATATTCTAAAGGATTGTGATTATGTTCTTTTAACCAATCTTGAACTTTAGTCAAGGCAAAAAATGATTGCCCTTGGGTAAACATTTGGGTAATTTGCATTTGCAGATTATAAGGATTTAAGCGTCCCATTTGCTGATAACTCCTGATTGGGGAACAATACAATTGAGTTGAGTTTTTTATAATTATGTGTAAGGACTCAGGAGACAGAATGACCTACAGTTTTCTAGTTATTCTTGATAAGTGATGAAACAACTTACTTATGAATGATTCCTGCTACAAACAAATATTCTGACTCCTGAATTCTTACTTAACATAAATATTAGACTCCCTTTTTAGGTCCGTCCTGTTCTTGATGGAAATATTCTCACAATTTAACAATGTCTGTAGCTTGTGCGACTTTTTGCTGCAAACCTATGAAATGTTGCCATTTTTTCTTTTCTGGTAGAATTTTGTATTTTGTGTGGGAGCAAATGCGAGATTAATGAAGTTATAGTATAGTTATCAATGGTGCGGCTGTGAATATAGCTAAAAATTAACTCTACTACCATAAAATTTGATAGCGTGGCGTAAGCCATAGAATTTATTTAGACACATTTACTAACTCGATGACAGGCAAAAACGCAAGACAGAATGCTTTTCTGCGGCTGGTGTCTAGTAAGGTTGAAGTTTCTGAGTCAGCATCTCGCTACTCGTTGCTTCCTGGGAAAGAAATGGTTATTGGACGTGACCCTAGCTGCCAAATTGTCTTGGATGCCATGATCTACCGAATGGTATCTCGTCGTCATGCTGTGGTTCGTCCCCTTTCTTTGTCTCCTAATAGCGGATACAGTTGGATACTTTGCGATTTAAATAGCGCTAATGGCACTTTTTTGAATGGAAAACCCTTACAAGGTTGTCAAGAATTGCATTTGGGCGATCGCATTGCCCTTGGTGCTGATGGCCCAGAATTTATTTTTGAATATCAAGTTGTTACTCAACCAACGATGATATCTGTTAATAAAGCTACAGTGTTATCATCTCTCAGTCACCATCAATTATCATCTAAGCAAGATTCCGTAAGCTTTACACAATTGTTTCCCATTATATCTACTGGTAAAGATTTAACTCGTAAAGCTTATTTAGTACCGGGAATACTGACAGTAGTATTTGTGGTGTTAATGTTTACTACTGTAGGTCATCCCCAAGCAAATCAGGTCATTGTCGGTTCTTATATCGCCTTTGCGGCTTACTATTTTGTTTATCAATTATGTGGTAAACCTAAGCCTTGGTGGGTACTGATGGCTGTGGCATTGAGTACAATGTTAATTTTACTCAGTCCGCTTTTAGATGTATTTATCAAAATATTCCGCGATATTTTACCGGGAAGGTTGGATGCTACATCCCAAAATGGCATTACCTTTACAGAATTATTGGTGCGGATGTTCTTTGGGGCGGGTTTAATGGAGGAACTGCTGAAAATATTACCAGTCTTAGGAGCTTATTGGCTGGGTAATTCTCTCCCCTCACCTTGGCGAGAACGGATTGGCGTATGGGAACCTTTGGATGGTATTCTTTTGGGTACAGCTTCTGCTGTGGGTTTTACTTTATTAGAAACCCTAGGCCAATATGTACCTTTAATTTCCCAAAATTCTGGTCAATTAGTAGGTTTACAGCTACTTATTCCCCGGATTTTAGGTTCTGTGGCGGGACACATGGCTTACAGTGGATATTTAGGCTATTTTATTGGCTTGGCTGTGTTAAAACCACGCAGGGGTAAGGAAATTTTAACTGTCGGTTATCTGAGTGCTTCAGCACTGCACGCTTTATGGAATGCTACAGGTTCTATTAATGCTTTTTTGTTAGTTGTAGTTGGTGTTTTATCCTATGCCTTTTTGATGGCGGCCATCCTCAAGGCGAGAGTATTATCACCAACGCGATCGCAAAACTTCGCCACTCGCTTTCTTGATCCAAAATAGAATATTCATGGAATCTAGTACAGCACGGCGTAAATAAACCAACCATTATAAATCTCCCAAAAGCCTATACCGTGTTCGTTTTGACTTTTGAATCCGCCCTGCGGTACTAGGAGTCACCCAGTCAGGATAAAAAAGGCGTAGAAGTATCTGACTATGTGGCTTTTAACCTAATTCCCCTATTGCCGGTAAATCTAAATATTACTCAACTGTAAAAATTAAGATTGCAACTGGGATTGATCTAAGTATTGGAGGGCATAATTAGCGATCGCTAAACTAATTTTTGCCTGTTCTATTTCTGATAAGTTTGCCCAATCTTGCTGCTGAAAATCTCTGCTCAAATTTGTTAATGTTTGGGGCTCACTACTTCGCATCGAGTAAGCAAAAGGACGGGCTAACACTAATAAATCATCTATTTGCCAACCAGGTAATAAAGCTTCTACACATTGCACAAGTTTTTCACTGGCTAATTGTTCTATTTTAACAACTTCAGTAGCTTTTTGAGCGATAGCCGTAAGTAAAAACCCAGGAATGTTAGAAAAAGTATTTTCTAAGGCTTTTTGCAGAGAATTAACTGTATTTTTATAAAAGTTATGTTGTTGAACCTGGTCCACTTGATCCCAAATAATATCTAAATTTTGATAAAAATTATCTGCACTGACGATTAATTCTCCTTCAGGAAAATCATGGCAATCAAACTTTTCTTCTAGATGATGAAAATAATCTTCTGAGGCATTATCAGCCAAATTCCAGGGATAAGTAGTATCTTCAGATTCTAGTAGGGATTCTAGTAATTCTAGTTCTAGGGATGATGGCATCAGATTACAAGTATTTATGTTATGGATTTGGTTTTTCATTTTTCTCTCACTATTTTAATTTATTGGTCTTGTTGACAGCTACAACCTCAAGGATGAGATTTCCGTAAAAAAATTAACTCGATGATTTCTACTTGTTTAGTTCATCGAATCTTAATATTCTCCCCGAATAAATTCCCAAATTTCTCCTTTAGAACTACCAAACATTAACTGCATTCCTGATGTTAAAGACACTTCTTCCCGGAGGATCTGTTGCCAACCATTGGGGCTTAAATACCAGGTAGTCCCATAGGTGGAGAAATCTTGTAGGTAATAGGCTATCTTGGACGTATTGCCATTAAGAATATTACGGCAGAGAATTTCTGCATGGCGTTTGGAAATATAAATTTCCGGAATGACAATATCATTATCTTTCGTGCGTCCGATGCGGGTAACGGCAGAACACAATAACCAAGTTTTGCCTCCCGGTGAAAGCGATCGCAAATATGCCCTCTTTTCTGGGGTAGCAACCTCAAAAACTGCCGTATCTGGTAGTTCTGTAATCCCTTCACCTACGGTTTTAATCAGTTCCCCATCAAAATCTGGATGCAGGTACAGCACCGGCAGAGTCCAAGCTGGTTGATTGAATTTATATAGAGTTAATAGTTCTTGCCTGGCTACAGCTACAGCTTCACCAATGGATTTGCGCGATCGCAAGCTTAAAGCAAACGTTTGGATAAAACTATGACTTTCTGCATCCGCAATTTCATCACGCATTGCCAAAACTGCCGGCACCCCATGACCAATCAGCACCTCGGCCAAACTGCTGGCAGGTATAGCTTGGTGATTAATTACTGCTGGTTGCGCTCCCCAACAAGCATTAAAAACAGCTAATTTTACCCCTGTACGAATGAGAACTTGAGCTAATTCTATACCATTAATTTTCAGTCCATTGCCTAAAAATAATGAGCCTCCATCCGGGTCTGGTAGCCCATGGCCAGCATAAAATAAAACGTTATAGGCTTTAGTTTCTAACTCGTCAATTAACTCCGCACCAGTGGGCTGCATCAATGTTTTTACTGTACAAGGTGCATATCCTAAATGGGTTGTTCCTCCAGGACGACCTTCTAACAGAACTTTTTTTAACAAGGACGCTTCCTGATCTAGTTGTAATTGATGATCATGTCCTAACACCAGTAAAATATTTACCGCCCGATCAGTTCGCAATTCTGGCAGGGGTTCAACTTGACTAATAGTACGACTAAATAAAACATCCTGGGAAAGAGAGATGGCAGCTTGGCCAGCTTCCCTTTGCATAATTTCCCAAGGTAAGGCGATCAGATCGGGATCACGAATTTCTAGACGAAACTGTAATTGGGTATGCTGACCCATTGCCATACCCCGACTGCGTTCCCAACTACTCAAAATCGCGCCATCAAATACCCATTGCCATAAATGGATGCCTAAAGATTGCATGAGACGACTACTGTAAGGACTGGGATGTTGACCTTCAGCCGGCGACATCACAGATGAGGGTAAACCCACTGATCCAGAAGTAGGTAAGGAAGTGATATTTACAGGAGTATGACCAGCAAACATTTGTTGCCATTCTCCCCAAACCTGGTTAAGTTCAACAGAGAAAACACAATCACGAAGTACGTAGCCACTGGGATAGGGCGCTTTGACTACCCAAATGGCGAAATTATCAGTACCAGTATTTACTAGACGGGCGATCGCCAAATTTAGGCAAGACATGGATTAGTGAAAGCTAAACGTTCAAAATATGGATATACAGAAAATTACAGGTAAAGAAAATTCCGACAATTCAGCATTTTTGCTTTTGTCTATAATATTTGTATTATTTCAGGTTTTTTACAATTTAGCGATATTGGTAATGGGTAATTAATCCCCTACTTCGTGTCTCCTAACCTTGTGCCTACTCCACAGGGACTCGGTTGATCCGATGGTAAAATAGAGATGTTTAAATCTTGGAGTTGGGAAAAATTCAGTTTAATTTTTTTAGGTGGGGAATTACTTGTTGTACATAACCGCAACCAAAAATCTGGATTATCTGCTGCCTTAGGATTAGATTTTTTATCTATCACTTGGAAAAAACTTTGCGCCGGAAAGGATTGATTGTTAATATTTGAATCCGTATTTATCTGAATCACCCAATTAGGAGATAAATTCTCTAAATTCCTTTCTATAGAATTACTTGGGAGTTTAATAGCAGAGGGTAAGGGGGAGGAAATAGTTGTTGATGATTTAATTTGCGATTTAAACCAATATCCTAATAAACCAACTAATAGCATTAAGCCCAAAATTACCACTAACTGTAGTGGTACAGAAGCAGGTGTAACAGATTTGTTTTCCTTAATGACTTGAGTTTTCTGAGTGTTAATCTCACTTTCATCATTAATGGTATAATTGAATGTTGGTGCTTGTGTGTTGGTGAGAATATTAACAATGTCTACTGCAATATTTTGATCTGGTTCAGAGTATTTAACATCATAATGCACTAAAGCAATAGTCACATTATCATGGCCATTTCTAGTATTGGCAATGTTGATTAATTTTTCTGCCACATTATCTATAGTGGTTTTACCTGATAGTAGGGGTAATATTTCTGCTTCCCAATATTCTTCTACCCGCTCAAAATCACTTAATCCATCGGAGGTGAGTAAGAAAACCGCGTCTTCATCAATAATAAAGCGTTGAGAAGTAGGATGTAGGAGGTTGCTTTTACTCATACCCAAGGCTTGTACCAATGACCCAGAACCACTATGTTGCAATGCTTCCCGATATAAAGCATAGCCCAAACGAACTTCACGGGAGGCTACATCATCATCCAAGGTGACTTGATAGCAGTTATGGCGAGTAATCCAGTAGGCACGACTATCACCCACATGAGTAATATACATTTCATGGGCAATAGGTAAAGCCATGACAATGGTTGTACCCATGCGTTGTCGTCCTTGACGATTTTCGCTATCGTTGCGCTGACTGATTTTGTCGTTGGCATTGGCTACTGCTCCTTCTAAATCTAACAGCAGCCAAGAGGTATCTATCTTATTGTAGGCAAGTGAGGTTAATTCTCTGACTTTTTGCTCAATGGTTTCAATGGCGAGGTTAGAGGCGATATTTCCCCCCTCATGTCCACCAATACCATCACAAACAATGGCCAGGGCATTATGATCGGGTGGTTGACTAATTAAGGTATCGCTGGGGGGATAACAGGCATCTTCGTTCCGTGGCCGACTAGGACCTGGGTCCGTTTTCGTGTAGATTTTAATTGTGGAAGTTTGAGATCCTTCTAATTGACTCAACCCTTCATCTAAAACCTTAATTAATTGTTCCGATGATTTAATTTCTCCCTGAATCAGCAGATCACAGAGTTCTTGCAGAAAGGCGGCAATGCTGGGTTTAGCATTTTTAAGCAATTGTTGCCAAAATTCCCCCAATTGGGATAATGTGGGGATGTGGTCTATATCAAGTCGTAATTCTAATAATCGAATTAATACTCCTTCTACTCTGATGCAATCTAGGTCAAGTAGGGTAGAGGCTACGCCCTCCATAGCTAGAGGTTGCCATAAATTAGCTAATTGCCACAACCAATGGATTTGGCGGATCGATGAAGCTTCTGTCCAAGCAGTGTCTAAACTATTACATAGATGTACTTCGTTGACAGTTCCATCAGTGATTAACGGTGGTCTTTCTAGGAGAAGGACTTTTTTGTGGCGCTGGTGATGCTCTAAATTGAGAATGCCATAAACTTGTGGGATATGCAGACGATGGGGAATGAGTTTGAGATAAGGTTTGATTGATCCTAAATTATCTAATTCGGGTATTTCGGGTAATAACCCAGGTTTAATGTCTAAAAGAATGGATTTATGAATAACTAAATAGCGATCGCCTAAGATAGTTCCAGAATGACTGTCATGGAGATCACTACCCACAGCCCAGAGGTAACGCTTGGGTAAAGGTGTGGAACAGTCCTGGCAAAATTTGTGGGTGAGAGGATTAGCAAATTGACAAGATTCCTTTGGGCAGTAAAGCCTTACCGCATCATTTTCCATAATTTTCCCACCGATTCTGCAATTGGCATTTTTTTCAACAGTATTTGGTAGCAGCACTGGACACTGTGCCTAGTTTGGGCAATCCACAGCCTAATCATAACTTTTATTTTTGTGGGAATATGTAGCCATAGCGGAACTAATTTGCCACTTGTCATTAAAACTTAACACACTTAGTCAATCACACCAGAGAGTAAAAAGGGATAGAGGAAAGAATTAAACTTTACCCCCGACCTTTTCACCTGCTCCCAACCCTTGTCAACATTGCTTTTGCCAAAGGCCGATTAATTGTCTTTTGTTACTACTTGGGGTAATCCCATACTGTAGTTAGGGACACGACTAGAGAGATTGTAGCTAATTTCGCCTTTTTGCAAAAGCGATCGCAGATAATGTTCTAAGTCTGAACCAATGCGGCGTAAGTTATAATCGGTCAGATCGGCGCCACTAGATGCTTCTACAAGCTGATCAAACTGGCGATAAACTTTTTGTAGAGCGTCTTCATTCCAGTTAAATTCGTTGTCTGGATCAACATCTAATGTCAAGACTTGATTACTGGGAATCAGTTCATCCCTGTCCATTTCCGCAGCAAAAATGCGAATATGACGGGTTGTGGACTTAAGCAGCATTGGGTTATCCATAAATTTGGGTGTAAGAGTTTGGCTGAATTACACTGCCATCATTTTAACAACAATACAGAAGTTAAGGAGTTCAGGCGTTGAGAATTTTTGGAGTTGATTTTCCCTCATGTATGTGATTATTCCTCCAAAATTTTCTGATTTTTTGACTGATGATGATTTTTTCTGATGTAAATATACTTATATTGTGGTGGCTTTACGGAAGTTTTCTGCAATTAGTGAGTTTTTATAAAACTATAAGTTGCATTGATCAAAGGAGCGTGTTCAGTACAAATGCTTAAGTATTATCCTGGCGAAAAAGTAAAAAAAATAATATTTCTTGACGTTTGGAACAAGTTGATGTAGAAACCTTTAAAAAGGGCTAATCAATTTTTTACAAAAACTTCATGGTATGACATCTCAAAAACTGAATAATAGTTTATGGCTTGCATAAGCCATAGTTGGTAAAGAAACATCAAAAAAGAGTAAAATCTGACTAAAAAAATCCAGGGGGAGTAAAATAGAATGCCAGTTTTATGGATGGGGAAAAATTCTTATCTCGAAAAACTTTGGATTTACAAAAGAATAAGGAAGGTATAAACAATTTTTCACAGAGATTCAGGTCTCTCACCCGTATGACCACTAATTAAAGGAATCCTCAAAACTATGAACTCCAAAGCATTACCGCGTCAAATAAATAATCCTGAAGTCGGTGTTTATGAATGCGAAATTCACCTCAAATTCCGATTGATTGAGGAAAAAAGTCTGTTAGGTGATCGTGATCAACTGTTACAAGTTTTACTAGAGGCTTTAACTGAAGGATCGGATGACTTTTTAGAAACTTTACAGGCTTCTGTTAAAGCTCAAGAGATTTCTGAGTTTAAAGCCTCTCCCCAGATGCGCCGTCAACTCATGCGCTTACGCAATTTTGCGGATACTATTCAGTAGTTATTCTGTGCGATTGCCTCCGTTGGAAAATCCCACTTATCATTGAGAAGATTAAGTTTTTAAGTTCTGCTTCTACCTGTTCTATCTCAATCATTAATTTATTTGTAAACGTGCAATTACGTCTACAATATTTTTGTCTCCAGACTGGCCAGTTAGGAAAATCATCCAGGTGCATTTTACCATTTTTATACCAAATATCTTAATTACTGATAGGGGTAGTTTACTTGGCTAGACCATGTTCTAAGGCAAAACGAACTAACTCTGTGCGGCTATTAGTACCAGTTTTACTAAATAAACGACTGACATATTTTTCTACATTGCGGACGCTTGTTTCTAAACGACGGGCAATTTCTTTGTTCATTAATCCTTCTGCAACTAGGTTTAAAACACTTTGCTCCCTAGGAGTCAAATCTATTTTAAAGGGGGCTGGGGATGGGGATATGGAATTCCTATGAGTTAATAGTATTCTAATTTGAGCGATTTGATTCGCCAAATCGGCAAGATTTGGGGTTTGGCTATCTTCACCACTAGGGGAGGTTTGGGCGCTGCGACGTGCTAGTAAGTTTTCAACTATGGCTACTAATTCATCGGGGTCAAATGGTTTGGGTAGATAAGCGTCCACTCCGGCATGATAGCCCTGAATGCGATCGCCTGTCATGCCTTTAGCTGTTAAAAATACCACTGGTAAAGCTTGAAAGCGGGGGTCATCTCGCAGTTGTTTGAGGAACTGATAGCCATCCACCTGGGGCATCATAATATCAGAAATGACTAAATCGGCGGTGTTCTGTTGCATCCAGTCCCAACCTTCACGGGCATTACTGGCAGTTTGAACCCTAAAACCGCTTTCTTGTAAGTATTCTTTCACGGCTTCCCGTAATCCCGGTTCATCATCTACCAGTAACAGTTGTGCTGACATTGAAAATTCCTATTAGGTGTACATTTTTCTAATGTAGCGAAATTTGGTTAGTCTTGGCTACTGGGGAAGGGGAGATTGGACAAATTGTCAGAATTCAGGAGTCAGCAGGAGCGAACGGCCGTTCGTCCGTACAGAAGTGAGAATATTTGTTTCTAGAAGGAATCATCAGCAAGTTTTTTCATCAACCTTTTCCAATTAAAATGCTCATAAATTCCAGGTCTTGCTGATTGCTGAGTGCTTACGAGGATATCTTAAATGTTTTATAGGAATACAATAGAAAATTGGCACGCTTATTAACAATAATATCCCCAACTTATTTAATAAGTCGGGGATCTGAATTTTGCAATTTTCACCTGTTCTTCTACCACTATTAAGTAACTAAAGCATTATATAAATAACCATTTTGTTGTCCTAATTTTTCTGCAATTATCCGTTGATAAACTGCTTCATAACCATCAGTCATTTGTTGAATACTAAAATTGTTTTCCACATATTGGCGACAAGCATCACGATTTAGTTGTTCTATTTTGCCAAGAGAATTAATACATTCTTCTACATTACGACAAAGAAAACCAGTTTCTCCATCTACAATTATTTCCTCTGTTGAACCCATTCGCATTCCAATTACAGGTGTACCTGATGCCATGGATTCTACCATAACTAAACCAAAAGGTTCTCGCCAAGTAATGGGGAATAAAGTTGCATAAGCACCTCCCATAAGTGCATTTTTTTGGAGATGATTGGCTTCACCTAAATATTCAATTTGCTTACCATCAATATATGGTTTAATCTTGGCTTCAAAATAGTCTAAATCTACTAAATCTACCTTACCTGCCATTTTTAATTTCCACCCCGTTTTTTTGGCAATTTCAATGGCTAAATGTGGGCCTTTTTCCGGTGACATTCTGCCTAAAAAAGCTAAATAAGGTGGTTCTTGTGGTTGAGGATAAAATTCATAACTGCTGACATCTATGCCATTATAAACGGTTTTTACATAGTTTAATCCTAACCGGGTTTCTCGTTGAGAATTAGAAATAGTAATATAAGGCTGTTGTCGGCAATGTTTAAAGATTTTTTCATTATCTGGTGTAAAAATGCCATGTAAAGTATGTACTGTAGGAGTTTTTACTAAGTTGGCAGATGTCAATGTTGCAACTCCCATGTGGGAATGAATAATATCAAAATCTGCGGCTTTTTCATAGACTGGTGCTAATTGCAGAAATTCGTAAATACTGGCATCTCTGATGCTAGAATCTAGCCTTAAAGCGCGGGGATGAACGGAGATTAACTTAGCTAAAGTTAAAGAATCTCCTGATGCAAATAATGTCACTTCGTGTCCCCGACGGACTAATTCATCAGTTAATAACCCCACTACCAATTCTATGCCACCATAAGCTGGTGGTGGAACTCTCTCCCATAGTGGAGCAATTTGAGCAATTTTCATCATCAATCTCCTAAAATATCAAATTTCTATTTCTAGTTAGGGAAAAATAAATGTAGTAACTAACACAGAAATAGCTAAAAATTTCTAAGTTATCCTGCTCTATGATTGATTACCACCAAATCTTATGTTTTATATTTGATATTTTTTGTCTATCTTAGGTAATGTAAATATCTGATACTTCAGAAATAAATTAGATATAATATCTTAGTTATATTGAGAATTTTTAACTTGACTGCAAATACAACAGCAAGTATCGTATAATACTATTCGTCAATCCTTGGATATATTAAAAAGTATGAATATATACAAACAGATTAACAAATCTCGTATTTCATGGCAGGGAGTTTTTGCCATAGTCATATTTGTGTTTATGTATCTGCCTATTTTGGTACTGGCTTTTTATAGTTTTAATCAGTCACCTTACAGCGCTAAATGGCAGGGATTTACTTTAGAATGGTATGGAAAATTATTGACTGATGAACGGATTTTATCCGGCTTATATAATAGTTTATTGGTAGCTTTTTCTGCCGTAACTGTGGCCGCAGTGTTGGGAACATTAATGGCTGTGGGGTTGGCACGCTATGATTTTCCTGGTAAGAAATTATATCAGGGAATTGCTTATTTACCTTTATTAATTCCTGATATTGCGATCGCTGTTTCCACTCTAGTATGTTTAGCAGCTTTTGCCATTCCCTTGAGTATCTGGACTATTATTGCTGCCCATATTGTTTTTTGTCTATCCTATGTTAGTTTGGTAGTTTCTTCACGAATGAATAATATCAACCCCCATTTAGAGGAAGCAGCTTTAGATTTAGGTGCGACACCAGTACAAGCTTTTATTTTAGTTTTATTACCTCAATTAATGCCAGCCATTATTTCTGGTTGTTTATTGGCTTTTGTGTTGAGTTTAGATGATTTTTTAATTGCTAGTTTCACTGCTGGAAGTGGCACTAATACCTTACCAATAGAAATTTTTAGCCGCATTAGAACCGGAGTCAAACCTGATATTAACGCTTTAAGTGTAATGTTAATTTCTATGACTGCTATTGTGGCTTTGATCGGGGAATTGATGAGAAATGCGGGGGAAAAGAGAGAATAACACGTCATTGATAGGACGAACAGAAAAGTTCAACCTCATAAAGAAATAGTATCACAATTTTTATTTAGGAAAAATCTGAACAATCATTTTTATTTATTCTTATAAAGGAGGATGTTCTCCCATTCCATAGAGAATGCATCGGAGATTAACTAAACCTTCTCGATTTAACCGCAAAGTTTCAACAGTAACTCTTCCTGTGGATGTTAAACCAATAATCAGACTATAATCGTGATTCCAACTGAAATGTTCATACCAATTCTGTTGTCGAGGATGATAAAGAGAAACCATTGCTCCAGTAATTGGATCTTTACCTTCAGTTTTGTTATATTTATAGTTATTACAGCCTTGACAAGCTAAAGCTAAATTCTCTAAATTACCATCGCCACCTTTACTAAGTGGTTGAATATGTTCAACGGAAAAACGGTGGGTAGAGAATTTTTCTTGAGGATGACAATATTCACAACATCCTTTTCCCCTTAACCTAACTTCTTGTTTAATTTGAGGAGTAAGTTTATTATCAGTCATTATTAATTGGGTTAATCCCCATTTGTGTAATTAAATTTGTGAGAGAGACTTGACGTATTTGGGCTAATTGAGTTAAATATTCTAAGCGTTGCACTTGATAAGTTTCTACTTGCTCAGTTAGGTCTAAAAGTTGTTGATATTCTGATTCAGTTAAAGTTTCTTCATTGCGTTTATCAATTAGATTTTCATAGTGCTGTTGTAACACTAACGGCAGATCTTGATTAATTTTTATCAATAATTCAGACTCCTTTGCTGATAAGTTAGGAGCAATTTTTTGAGCTTTGAATTGGAGAATTTGCTCAACAAATTGTTCTAGTTCATGTTGACTTAATTGCTGAACAGCTTGCAGTAAATCTAAAGCTGAGATTTGGGCTTCAATTTTTACAGTTGGCATATTCTGACAACACTTTTATTTTAGATTTATGGACATCTTGATTATATCTGATTACCACAATGCCTTAGTCCTCCTATATCAGATGACAGCCTAAGTTATCTCTGGGATACAATACAATCGAGGACGCATTCCCTACACTTCTATAGACTTTACGATTTGCTGATCTTATGTCACTCAAGTGCATACTACTGTATTAATTAAATTATAGTAGGGTGGGCATTACCCACCACAAATAATTAAACTTGAATTACACCTTAAAGTTAGAGGTAATCCGTTTCATGGCTTCCTCCACATTTTCCCGACTATTAAACGCAGAAATACGGAAATAACCTTCACCAGCAGCACCGAAACCAGAACCGGGAGTTCCTACAACATTCACAGTTTCTAATAACTTATCGAAAAATTCCCAACTAGATAAACCGTGGGGAGTTTTCACCCATACATAGGGTGCATTTACACCACCATAAACACTTAAACCTGCGTTTGTCAGTTCTTCGCGGATGATTTTGGCATTGTCTAAATAGAAGTTGATCAAAGCTTTGATTTGTGATTGTCCTGCTTCTGAATAAACTGCTTCTGCACCGCGTTGAATGATGTAAGAAACGCCGTTAAATTTGGTAGACTGACGACGATTCCAGAGTTTCCAAAGTTCAACATTAGAACCATCAGCAGCTTTAGCGGTGAGGTTTTTGGGAACAACAGTTAAAGCACAACGAGTTCCCGTAAAACCGGCATTTTTAGAGAAAGAACGAAATTCAATAGCACAATCTCTCGCACCTTCGATTTCAAAAATAGAATGGGGTAAGGCAGGATCAGTAATAAATGCTTCGTAAGCAGCATCAAAGAAGATAATTGAACCGTTAGCTTTGGCATAATTTACCCATGCTTGCAAATGTTCTTTAGTTGCAGTTGCACCGGTGGGATTATTAGGAAAGCAAAGATAAATTAAATCAACTTTTTGGCTGGGAATTTCGGCTGTAAAGTTGTTGTCTGCGGTGACAGGTAAATAAACTAAACCACCATATTCGCCTTTTTCATTCCCATCTCCCGTATTACCCGCCATGACGTTGGTATCTACGTAAACGGGGTATACGGGGTCTGTAACGGCGATGATGTTATTTTTGCCAAAAATATCTAAAATGTTGCCTGTATCGCATTTAGAACCGTCGGAAATGAAGATTTCATCGGCTTCTATGGCTGCGCCCCTGGCTTGAAAGTCGTGGGTGGCGATTTTCTCCCTTAACCAAGCATAACCTTGTTCTGGACCATATCCTTTAAAAGATGAGCGATCGCCCATATCTTCCACAGCTTTAATCATCGCTGTCCGACAAGCTTCTGGTAAAGGTTCGGTGACATCACCAATACCCAAGCGAATGATTTTAGCATCGGGGTTAGCTTGAGCGAAAGCATTTACCCGTCGTGCAATTTCAGGAAACAGATAACCAGCTTTCAGTTTCAGGTAGTTGTCGTTAATCGTAGCCATGGTAAATTTTGAGAAAAAAGACAATGATACACCATCTTACTTTGAGGATGATCATAAAAAGAGTCAGAATTCAAGATCCAGGAATCACTAAAGATTATACAAAAAGCAAATATTCAGTTGAGAGGATAAGATCCCCGACTTCTAAGATCAATTGATCATTTATGGACATAATAAATAAAAGAAGTCGGGGATCTGGGTATGAGAGGATAAGATCCCCCCTTTTTATGAATTGATTTACAGTATTTGTAAGAGATACCTTGAATCAGTCCAGATATTGTTGAGGTATTGAAACTTTTTCAGTGTCTAAAACAAATACTTTGGACATAATATTTTGCTCCGAAGATCCCCCCATTTCTGGCGTAATGTTAGCCTTGACAATGTTAGAGGTCGGTAACTATCTTAAAAGCACTGGTTTAACCCTAGAGGTCTAATAGATGTAGATATAGTCTAGATTATGCCACAATAGCGAAATTAGGTAAAAGCATTAGGAGTTTTAGTTGTGGAGTCCCCCCAAAAAACGTCATACCAACCAGCTACAATTGAGGAAAAATGGCAACAAACATGGTTAGAACTGGGCTTAGATAAAACGCCTCAAGACCAAAACAAGCCCAAATTCTACGCGCTTTCCATGTTCCCCTACCCGTCCGGTAGCTTGCACATGGGTCATGTCCGTAACTATACAATTACAGATGTGATCGCCCGCCTCAAACGGATGCAAGGGTATCGGGTATTACATCCAATGGGTTGGGATGCTTTCGGACTACCCGCAGAAAACGCCGCCATTGATCGAGGTGTACCCCCTGCCAAATGGACATATCAAAATATTGCCCAAATGCGGCAACAATTACAACGTCTGGGGTTATCCTTAGATTGGGAAACTGAACTTGCTACCTGTTCCCCCGATTATTATAAGTGGACACAGTGGATTTTTCTGCAATTTTTACAAGCAGGTTTAGCTTATCAAAGAGAAGCCGCAGTTAATTGGGATCCTATTGACCAAACTGTATTGGCAAACGAACAAGTTGATAATGAAGGACGTTCTTGGCGGAGTGGGGCAATAGTAGAACGTAAATTACTGCGTCAATGGTTTTTCAAAATTACTGACTACGCCGAAGAATTATTAAATGACTTAGATAAACTCACAGGTTGGCCAGAACGAGTTAAATTAATGCAAGCCAACTGGATCGGAAAATCCACCGGTGCATATTTAGAATTTCCTATTGTTGGGTTAGAGGAAAAAATTGGCGTTTATACTACCCGTCCTGACACCGTTTATGGTGTGAGTTACGTCGTATTAGCCCCAGAACACCCCTTAACTCAAGTTGTCACCACTTCCGAACAAAAAGCGGCGGTAGAAGCCTTTATTAAAGAAGTTAGCAACCAAAGCGAGTTAGAAAGAACCGCAGAAGACAAACCAAAACGGGGTATTCCTACCGGGGGGAAAGCTATTAACCCCTTCACAGGTGAAGAAGTACCCGTATGGATTGCAGATTATGTACTCTATGAATATGGTACAGGTGCGGTGATGGGTGTACCTGCCCATGATGTGCGAGATTTCAAGTTTGCCAAAGAACAGAATTTAGCAATTAAAGTAGTAATTGTCCCGGAAATTGGTGCAGAAGAAACTTTAAAATCAGCATACACAGAAGCGGGAATTTTAGTTAATTCTGGTGACTTTAATGGGATAAATTCTATAGATGCAAAAAAAGCCATTATTGAATTTGCAGAACAACAAAACTTTGGTAAATTAAGAGTACAATATCGCCTCAGAGATTGGTTGATTTCTCGACAACGTTATTGGGGCGCACCTATCCCTGTGATTCATTGTCCTAATTGTGGAATTGTGCCAGTACCAGAAAAAGATTTACCTGTACAATTACCGGAAGATATTGAATTAAGTGGCCGTGGTGGTTCACCTTTAGCACAATTAGAAAGTTGGGTAAATGTGCCTTGTCCAACTTGCGGTACTCCTGCGAAACGGGAAACCGATACAATGGATACATTTATTGATTCTTCTTGGTATTTCTTGCGTTATTCTGATGCCAGAAATGAAGAAAATATTTTTAATTCTGGTAAAGTAAATGACTGGATGCCTGTAGATCAATATGTAGGGGGAATTGAACACGCAATTTTGCATTTATTGTATTCGCGTTTCTTCACCAAAGTATTAAGAGATAGAGGTTTATTTAACTTTGATGAACCATTTCAAAAGTTATTAACTCAGGGCATGGTACAGGGTTTAACTTACATGAATCCGAAAAAAGGTGGTAAGGATAAATGGATTCCTTCTCATTTAGTTGATGCTAATAATCCTGTAGATCCCCAAACTGGAGAACCTTTACAACGTCTCTATGCTACCATGTCTAAATCAAAAGGCAATGGTGTTGCCCCGGAAGATGTGATTAATAAATATGGCATTGATACGGCGCGAATGTTTATTTTATTTAAAGCACCTCCAGAAAAAGACTTAGAATGGGATGAGGCAGATGTTGAGGGACAATTTAGATTTTTAAACCGTGTTTGGCGGTTGGTGACAGATTACGCTGCGGCGGGAGTTTGTAAACAGAAAGCTGATTTAGAAAAGTTAAGTAAAGAGGAAAAAGATTTAAGGAGAGCGATTCATTTAGCAATTCAAGCAATTACGGAAGATGTGGAAGATGAATATCAATTCAATACTGCTATTTCGGAATTAATGAAGTTAAGTAATGCCTTGACCGATGCTAAGTGTAATAATTCCCCAATTTATGCAGAAGGTATTCAAACTTTGGTGATTATGTTAGCACCTTTTGCGCCCCATATTGCTGATGAATTATGGCATTTGTTGGGAAATAAGGGGACGGTACATACTCAAGTTTGGCCTAGTTTTGATCCTGCGGCTTTAATAGCTGATGAGATTACTTTGGTAATTCAAATTATGGGTAAAACTCGCGGTTCTATTCAAGTTCCTTCCCAGTTAGATAAGGTTGAGTTGGAGAAGTATGCAAGGGAGTCTGAGGTGGCACAGCGTTATATTCAAGGGAAGGAAATCAAAAAGGTGATTGTTGTTCCTGGTAAGTTGGTGAATTTCGTTTTGGGTTAGGTTTTTTGTAGGTTGGGTTAAATAAAATGCAACCCAGCATTTATGGTAACATACTGATGGGTGGTGTTGAGTTTCGCACCTCCACCCAACCTACAACTTAAACTATAGATAGAAAAACATGAATAGCAATTTCCCATATCAATATCTTGAAAAATATAATATCAAGTACCTTTATCATATGACTGCTATTAGCAATCTACCTTCCATATTACAACATGGAATATTATCACATAATGAGGCTCATAAGTTACGTCTGGTAACAGATATATCTGATCCGACTGTACAGTATCGCAGAAGTAATCTTATAATTAATGATATAGAATTACATAACTATGTACCTTTTTATTTTTCTCCAAGAAATCCCATGCTTTATGTGAGAAGAGAAATACAAAACCAAATAGTTTTTCTTGGTGTAGATCCTTGTTTACTTTTTCAGTCAACAAAAATATTTTCCGATGGTAATGCTGCTTCTCTTGACACTAAATTCTATCGAGGTGTATCTTTACTAGATAATCTACCTTGGGATATAATTAATGCAGGATATTGGAATGATATTCCTGATGGTAAAAGAATAAAATGTGCTGAAATTCTGGTATATCCTAAAGTTTATATTAACAAGACTTTGAAGATATTTTGTTGTTTACCAAATCAAGTCGAACAAGTTAGAGCTATTATTGACTCACTTTCAATAGATGTTAATATTGTAGTGGAGATAAATCGAAATCTATATTTTTTCTGAGGATATGTATGTTAAAATACACTGATACCACCGTGTTTAATGTTAGCGCACAAACTATAGTAAATACAGTCAATTGCGTAGGTGTTATGGGAGCAGGATTAGCACTAGAATGTCAATTGCGTTTTCCAGAAATGTTTCAAGATTATGCAGAAAGATGCAAAAGCAAGTCTGTCAAAATTGGTAAACCATATTTATATCGGCCCTATGGTAATCCTTGGATAATGAATTTTCCCACAAAAAATCATTGGAAATATCCTTCAAAAATTGAATGGATAGAACAAGGTTTAGATTATTTTGCCAAAAATTATGAACGAGAATGTATTCAATCAATTGCTTTTCCAAAACTGGGCTGCGATAAAGGAGGATTGAATTGGAGAGATGTTCAAACCATAATGGAGAATTATCTTCAAAACCTTAATATAGATATATATATATATGTCTTGACCGTGAATCAGAAGCAACTGGAATTGAAGGTGTGATGACTGAATTATTGAACAATAAACAAAATACTTTCTGGGCTGATAAATTAGGTATAAAAAATGATATATCAAGAAAAATATTAGAATCTTTACCAATCAAAAGATTTAGAGATTTAGGTAAAATTGAAGGAGTTGGTAAGCAAACCTACAGAGACATATTTAAGTTTTTATATTCAGTTGCAGTTCAAGAAGATTCTATCTCCAATCAAGACCATGAAATATCAAATGTGAGTCATCTAATATTTCCTGTTAATACTTCAGTAGAAGTAACAGAAATAGGTGATATTGCACTCACCCAAACAGAAGATAAAAATGCCACTAATGAACCTATCATTATTAAATCTAACGGTGGTTATAAATTAGATACAAAACGGCGTAATTATCTAATATGCGAACTTAAAAATTCAGTAGGTTTAGATTTTAATGAATTACACAAACTTAAATGGTGTGATTTCATAACTGACGAACTTACTGGACAAATAGCTGTATTTGGTAAGGCTATTTCATCATCAATATGGCAAGAAATTCAATTAATGAAGAATAATTCAAATTTAGAGTCTCATGTATTTTATAATAGTAAAAATGCAAGTAAATTATCAGTTGAGACTATAAAAAAAATTATTCGTGATGCTACAAAAAAAACTGAAGATGTTAACAAGTTAAATTCTCAAATATTACAAGATATTCCAGAGAAGCAACTAGAGTTAAATTTAACTTACTAATACATTGGGTATATCATCTTAATGTTATCTGAAATTGAGTTGTAGGTTAGCTTAAATGAAATGCAACCCAACACATTTATTATGATTAGTTGATGTTTGGTTTTCTCAACCCAACCTACATAATTAATTCCCAGCCTTTAAAAAATATGGTATCATTGAGAATATATGTATAAATATTATTACCTCAACACAAACAAGTTAAAACCATGAAACTAAGAGTTCGCAAAAATATACGCTCTTCTCGTACTGGTGTAAATAGTTCCGGTAAGTACAAAGTCATTTATCATAAAGAGGTAAAAATGCTAGGAACTAATAAAATATTTCACCCAATCATCAAAGATAATTCTTTTATCAGATCCTTTTTAGATTTTATAGCTAAAAATCAAAAAGAAAACATTGCTAATCCTGATCAATTAACCACACAAGAAGCCGCTAAAATTCTCAATGTTTCCCATCCATATCTGATTCAATTATTAGAATCTGGTGAAATTCCTGATCATCAAGTAGGAAATCATCGCAAAATATTCTATCAAGATTTAATAGATTATAAAAATACAATTGATGCTAAACGTCAAGAAACTTTAGCAGAATTAGCAAAACAAGCTCAAGAATTAAATATGGGATATTAAATGCAAGCAACTGGTTTAATCGTTGTTTATGATGCTTGTGTTTTATATCCTGCACCCCTCAGAGATTTTTTGATGTGGTTAGCTTTAACTGATTTATTTCAGGCAAAATGGACTGAAAAAATTCATGAAGAATGGATAAATAATGTTTTAAAAAATCGTCCTGATCTGACTTATAAACAGTTAGAGAGAACGAAACAGTTAATGAATCAAAATGTTCGGGATTGTTTAGTAACAGGATATGAACAATTAATTGATGAATTAGAACTTCCAGATGCAGATGATCGTCATGTTTTAGCAGCAGCTATTAAAAGTGATGCTGAAGTAATTGTTACTTTTAATTTGAAAGATTTTCCATCTGAATATATTGGAAGATATAGTATTAAAGTACAACATCCAGATGATTTTATTTTGAATTTAATTAATCTTAATTCCGAGCTTGTTTGTCAAGCATTTAAAAATCAATTGAATACTTTAAAAAATCCGCCAATGACATCAGATCAATTATTAGATATTTTAATTAAACAACAACTTACTAAATCTATGGCGATTTTGCAAGAATTACTCTTGTAGGCTAGGTTAAATGAAATGCAACCCAACATATTTATTATTTTTGGTTGATGTTGGGTTTCCTTCCGTCAACCCAACCTACTTAATAGTATAATTGATAAATAACAGATATCCTTAATTAGCATTATGACTACAGTTGCTATTGTACCTACATCAAATGCCAATGGAGAAAGGTCTTATCGCGCTATTGCTGGAAATAAACAGTCTGTTGGCAAAACTGCCGGTCAAGCTTTAGATGCTTTGACTATACAGTTAGGTGAAGTTGAATTTCGAGCATTATTAATTATAGATAACTTTCATCCTGATCAATTTTTCACTAACGAGCAAAAACAACGTTTATCCGACTTAATGAGTATGTGGAGAACAGCAAGAGATGAAGGACAAACTCTTCCCCCAGAAATCCAACTTGAATTAGATAATCTTGTTGATGCTGAACTCAATGCTGCTACAGCCAGAACTGCATCTTTAGCACAAAAGTTGAGTCAATGAATCCATTTTATCATCTGGTAGCAGATCGCGCTTTTCATCGTTGTGAATATTGTCATGCACCGGAATTAGTATTTAATTTTCCCTTTGAAGTTGAACATATTATTCCTACTTCTCGTGGAGGTGCTAATGTTGAAAGTAATTTAGCCCTTGCTTGTCGTTCTTGTAATTTGCGTAAAGGTTCTCGTCTTAGTGAAATAGATCCCGAATCTAATACAGAAGTATGTCTTTTTCATCCTAGAGAAGATATATGGGAAGAGCATTTTCAAGTTTATTCTGAAACGGGTTTGATTATAGGTATAACACCTATCGGAAGAGTAACTGTAAGGAGTTTAGATTTAAATAGTCAATCACAAGTGATAGCAAGAAAATTATGGATTCGGTTGGGATTATTTCCGTAAACTTGGCAATTATATAAACTCATTTTAAGTTGTAGGTTAGCTTAAATGAAATGCAACTTAACCTAACCTACAAATTTTGTATTCTTATTCACCTATTTTAAGTAGATATATTGAGGTAAAATAAAAAATTTATATTTTAGTTAGGACTTACGCATGAAGTAATCAAAAACCTGATTCTTTCGTAGGGGTAATTCATGAATTACCCCTACGGAAAAATCGGGGTTTCAACCATATCTTGCGTAAGTCCTACTAACCTACAACAGTAAGTCCTGTATTTTTTACCCCATCTTGCGAGAACCGGAGATCTTCGCCAAAGCATCTTGAACCGCAGGGGGTAACTGACGCATAATTTTGCCCTTTTCCCGATCTAGTGCCACTAACGTCACCTGAGCAGTTAAATATAAATCCTGAGTATCAGGAGAAATAATTTTATAATCCCAATTCATCCGCACTCCTGTTACCTCAGCCATCCGTGTTCTTACTAGGACTGACATTCCTAACTGCACCGACCGATGATAACGGACTGATAACTCCACTACAGGCAAATCACAGCCTAAAGCCACTAAATCAGCAAATTCAATGCCAATAGAACGCAAACATTCTACCCGTGCTTCCTCCATCCAGGTTAAATATGTACCATGCCAAACTATACCGGCATAGTCAGTATGATGAGGTTGGGCCCTGACGGGATATTCAAACCAATTTTCAAAGGCAACATTAGTTATAGCTTCAATGGCGCTGGTGGGTGGTAGTTGGGGTTGATTAATTTCTTTAGGCATAATAATAATTTTTTGGGTAACAGACTGATAAAACTTTGTAAATTGAACGTTTATCAACTATTCTGTGATCTTACCAGATTGTCAAGACGTTGCATAAAAAGCCCATGATTTGTGAAAATTTAAGCAATACTGGTACAAGAAGGACGATAGACATAACTTACAAAAATGACGATTCAACCTACAAATACAGCATTATTAGATTGGACTGGTGACACCTTAGCCGTCGGCGTGTTTGAAGACGCAGTAGAGTTAACGGGTGATCTGGCCACCTTAGATGATAAATGTGCGGGAATTTTCAAAGAAATTATTGCCGAAGAAGAATTTACAGGTAAGGCAAATAGCACCGTCGTCATTCGTGTAGGCGCGACCCATCCAGTACGCAAGGTGATTTTAGTCGGTTTAGGAAAACCGGAGGCGCTGAAATTAGAAAGTTTACGCCGTGTTGCGGCCACTGTTGCGCGAACCGCTAAAAAGCAAAAAACCAAAACTCTAGCCATCAGTTTACCACTGTGGAATAATGACCCAGCCGCCACAGCCCAAGCTATTACTGAAGGTGTGAAATTAGCACTTTACCAAGATATTCGCTTTAAATCCGAACCAGAAGATAAAAATCCCCAAATTGAAATTATTGATTTACTCGGTTTAGCAGGACAAGAAACCGCTATTACTCGCGCTAATCAAATTGTTTCCGGTGTGATTTTGGCGAGGGAGTTAGTAGCAGCACCAGCAAATGCGGTTACACCCATCACTATGGCAGAAACTGCCCAAGCGATCGCTCACGAACACGGTTTAGAACTGGAAATTTTAGAACAGGAAGAATGTGAAAAACTAGGCATGGGGGCATTTTTAGGAGTTGCCCAAGCTTCAGAATTACCACCTAAATTCATTCATCTCATCTATAAACCAGCTACTACACCTAGACGGAAACTAGCAATTATTGGTAAAGGTTTAACTTTTGATTCCGGTGGTTTGAATATTAAAGGTGCTGGTAGCGGCATTGAAACCATGAAAATAGATATGGGTGGTGCTGCGGCCACTTTAGGCGCGGCTAAAGCTATCGGCCAATTAAAACCAGATGTAGAAGTTCACTTTATCTCCGCTGTTACCGAAAACATGATTAGCGGTAAGGCTATGCACCCAGGAGACATCTTAACCGCATCAAATGGCAAAACCATCGAAGTTAATAACACCGATGCTGAAGGGCGTTTAACCTTGGCTGATGCCTTAGTCTATGCTGATAAATTAGGTGTAGATGCGATCGTTGATTTAGCAACTCTTACAGGTGCTTGTGTGGTGGCCTTGGGTGATGATATCGCCGGTTTATTTACACCTGATGATACTGTAGCTTTCCAACTGCAAACAGCCTCAGAAACAGCAGGTGAGAAAATTTGGCGGATGCCGATGGAAGAGAAGTATTTTGAAGGGATGAAATCAGGTATTGCCGACATGAAAAATACTGGACCCCGTTATGGCGGTTCTATTACTGCGGCTTTATTCCTGAAGCAGTTCGTTAAGGATACCCCTTGGGCGCATTTAGATATTGCTGGACCGGTTTGGGCAGATAAGGAAAATGGCTATAACAGCGCTGGGGCAACCGGTTTTGGTGTCAGAACTTTGGTTAGCTGGGTATTGAGTTAGTTTTTTCGGGTTTATAAATTCTTCAAGGTTCTGCTTTGGGTGATATCCAAGGTAGAACCTTTTTTTAGTTCAGGTGATTTCTGTTAAATCACTTAACCGACAATATTAATTCTTATCTGATAAAATATAAGATGATTTTACAAATTTATGAAAATCACAGTTTATGACTACTCTATCTGTTAGCAAAGAACATATAGTTATGTCAATACTTTTCGGTTAAGCCCAAAATAACGAAACAACGTAGGTTGGGTTGAGGAACGAAACCCAACATTTACAATCGTTTTTTGGGTTTGGTCTTCGTACCCTTCGGCGAGCAAGCTACAACCCAACCTACAAAAATCCTTAACCAAGCAGTATTGATAGTTATGTAACCAAAAATAGGAGTTTTACTGATGACAAATTCTACGACTATTCGCCAAGAACTATTAAAACAAATCAGTCTCATTCCCGATGAAAAATTAAGTTATGTATTAGAGTTTATTCAGAAAATGAATGTTACTGATCAACAAACTAATGAAAATGATGAAGATGTAGATGATGAATTGTTAGATATGAGTGCATCTGCATTACAAGATTATTTTACAGGGAAGGATAAAGGAATTTCATGTCAGGAGTTAAAGCGTCAATTATTAGGAGAAAATTTTGTTTGATTATATTATCTTAAAACCTGCCCAAAAATATCTTGAACGATTAAGAGTTGAAGAGCAAGTAAGAATTATTCGGGCGTTAGATGGGTTAATCACAGGAACAGAAAATCTTGATATTAAACCATTAAAGGGTAGAGAAGAAAGTCGTTTAAGAGTAGGTAAATATAGGATTTTGTTTATTGAGGATACGGTTAATCAACAAAATTATCTGCGTTTATCTGCGTCCATCTGCGTTCAATTATTACTACTTGTAGCTCACTTGAATAGGAATGACTATAAGGAAAATGGCTACAGCAGCACTGGGATTTTTTTAGAACGTACGCACAAGTTGGGGAATAACGAACCACAGAGGAGTAGGGGTGAACGGCCGTTCGCCCCTACTTTTCCCATAACCAAGCTAAGGCTGCTCCGGCGGTTTCTGCTAAGATACTAATGAGACGATAGAGAGCGATCGCACTAATCACTAAAGCCGCCGGAAAATGATATTGTAAGAGTAAGATGGCTGTGGTTTCAAACACGCCCAAACCACCAGGGGCACCAGGAACAACTAACCCCAATACCCAAGCACAACTAAAAGCCCCCACTAATAAGGGTATTTGCTCCAAATTTAAAGAATTTACAGCTAACATAGTTAAAATAAATCCAGAAGCACGCAACCCTAAAAATACTAATTCTCCTAATAAGGGTTTTACCGGATAGCATTTAATTATAAAAATATCAATTAACTGATTTTCTTCATTGGATTTTTTATTTTTCCATCGATCTAAAAATTGAATTACTGGGTTTAAAAATCGGGGATCAAGTACACATAAAACAATTATTAAAGCTAAAAATTGCAGAATAATTAAATTAAAATTCAGATTATTAACAATAAGTTGACTACCAAATAAAACAATAATAATTAAAGCTGCTGCTAACATTAATAGCGGTTCTAATAAAACACTTAATGTAGCAATATGAGTAGGAATATTAGCATTTTTAGCCGCCATAATTCTCCCATAATAATGCCATACATTCCCAGGTAAATATTTAGCAATATTCGTTTTTAAATAAACTTGAATAAACTCAATCGCAGATACAGATTGATTTAACTCCCTAAGTACCCAAGTCCAAATCCAACCCGCCCAAATATGAGCCAATAAAGTTACAATTGTAGCAGTTGCTAATATTAGCCATCCGGTCATATTAATCCGAATAGCACTAACTCCCAACCAATTATCTTTTAATGCTTTCAGTAAAAAAAACAGCGTTCCACCTAAAATCAACCACCGCAAAATTTTCTTCATTTTTGAATATTGTAAATATTCAGATCCCCGACTTCTTAAAGAAGTCGGGGATCTTGTTAACTGTGAGATTGTAAATACCAACTTTCTAAGGCTAATCTGTGAATTTCTCGCCAAGGGATATTATTTTTCCGCGCTAATTCTGCACAATCTTCATATTCAGGTTGAATATTAGTAATTATCTTTTCTGTAGCTGTTCCTGTCCATGCGACTTTTACCGCTACTGTTCCATAAATAGTTTCTACCTTGTGCATTTCCCGTTGTAGAATTGATCGTTGTTGAGTAGTGCGACGAATGCCTAAAGTGCTAGTTTCTCGAAATAACACCCCTTCACAACTGGCCAACTTTTCAGGATGACAAATCACAGTTAATAAAACTCCAGGACGAGACTTTTTCATCCCTATCGGTTGGGTAAAAACATCCACCGCACCCGCAGCAAATAACGCCTCAAATACATAACCGAATACTTGGGGATTTAAGTCATCTATTTGAGTTTCTAATACAGTAATGGTTTCTAAATTTGGGGAATATGCCCCTAAATCAGAATTATCAGTCTGTAAAGATTCGCTTTCACCTAGCCACAACCGTAGTATATTAGGAATGGGTAAATCTAGAGAACCCGCCCCTAATCCTACTTGTTTGATAGTCATTGGTGGTGGTGAACCAAAGTCTTGAACTAAGGTAGTAGCGATCGCTGCCCCCGTTGGTGTTACTAATTCTCTGTCAATACCATTACTATAAACTGGACAACCCCCCATTTCCCACAACTTTAACACCGCCGGTACTGGTACTGCCATTCTCCCGTGTGCAGCATGAACAGTACCACCTCCAGTGGGAAATGCAGAACAGTATAGCAAAGGCAACCCTGAGCGATCGCTGTCAATACCCAACCAATCCAAACCTAAACAAGTACCCACAATATCCACAATCGCATCCACAGCCCCCACCTCATGAAAATGAACTTTTTCCGGTGCGATGCCATGAACAGCCCCCTCTGCTACCGCCAACCGTCGGAAAACGGCTAAACTCCAAGCTTCCGCCTGTTTTGGCAAATTCCCCTGAAGAATCATCGCCTCTATTTCTGGCAAATGACGGCCATGGTGGTGTTCATGGTGATGGTGATGGTGATGATGATGTTCAACCAAATCCACATGAACCTTAGTTGCTTGTTGCGTTTGACGATGGACAAACTCTGCCCGCAAGCGGTATTCTTTCTCAATTCCCAAACCCTTGAGTTTTTCTGTCAAATATTCCACAGGCACGCCCAGACTAACTAACGCCCCTAGACACATATCACCGGAAATTCCTGTTGGACATTGAAGATAAGCGATTTTATTCATAAATTTATTTGTTAATTGTCGGTTGTTCGTTATCGGTTGTCGGTTGTCATTACCCAATTATCAATTACCCATTACCAATCATCATTATGGCCAAAATTTTCACGATTCATCCTGATAATCCTCAAAGCCGCCGAATAGAGGAAGTAAAGTCAGCGCTATTAAGTGGCGCTATCATGCTCTACCCTACTGATACAGTGTATGCAATTGGTTGTGACTTAAATGCCAAATCAGCGGTAGAAAGAGTCCGGCAAATCAAGCAGTTAGCAAACGATAAACCTCTGACATTTTTATGTCCCTCACTTTCCAATGTGGCGACTTATGCCTTCGTAAGTGATACAGCCTACCGGATAATGAAGCGGTTAATACCAGGACCCTACACATTTTTGCTTCCTGCGACCAAATTAGTACCGCGACTGGTGCAAAATCCCAAACGTAAAACTACAGGTATTCGAGTCCCCAATCATCACGTTTGCTTGGCATTACTCGAAGCGTTAGGAAACCCAATTATTTCCACTTCCGCCCATGTCAGAGTCAATGACGAAGATGAGGAAATAGTTGAGGACGGACAACAACCAATGTTTTCACAAGTAGATTTATATGACCATTTTGACAAGTTGGTAGATATCATCATTGACACCGATGAAGAACCTACATATCAAGTGTCTACCATTTTAGATTTAACAGATGAAGAACCAGTCATTATACGGAGGGGTTTAGGTTGGGAAGCTCTAACTGCTTGGGTTTAAGAATAAAGCTTTACAAGTGCAACCCTTTATTTTGGACTCGGTTGTACTAATTATGATTACCTTACGTCAATTTTGAAATTGTCATACTCACAGGTGTTGTCATCCTCAATCATGAAACTGGCGCAAACGTTGTCATGGTTAGGTTTTGGCATTTTGCCTTGAGAGTAAATATTTATTATGTCATCGTTGATTTAGTTGCTGAAAAAAAAGCGACACAAGTAACAAGCCCTTAACTTTGGAAATTTCCTACAGTGTTTACATATCAGCAGTCAAAATTATGAGTCTTGAGGCATAAATTCCTAAAGATGCTCACTGATATGACTAGCCTTAAATGCTGTATCTGCGTTTGAGTTAAGGTGCAATACCAATTTCATAGAAAAGTCATGAAAGCTAACATCGCCAATCTGCCTCATTCTACATCTGCTTTTAATAGCTATATTTCTCTGGAAGAATTATCTACCGCCAATACCGACACATTGGTGCAACTTTTATCCCATGAGATGCAATCTCAAGTTAAAGCTACATCTGGGGGTGTACAAGCTGTAGTCCAGCGCATAGCCAAAGAAGTAGAACGGATCTGTGATAAAAGCTCCCGCATCCAAAATTCAGGACAAATTCAGTCTTGGCAAATTACTTTAGGAAGACATCGTTTACAAAAGTGTTTGCGTTACTACCAACTTGGTTCTAAACAAGGTCGGGTGGAATTACACAGCAGTTTGGGGGCAATTATTTATCGTCACGTGACAGTTGCCGGCTCAGATTTGGGCTTTGAGGCTCGTTATAATCTGATTGAAGATTTTTTACAGGCTTTTTATATCGAAGCCATTAAAGCTTTCCGTCGAGAAACCGAATTACCAGAAGATTACACCCCCCGGACTCAGTTACAAGTAGCTGAGTATATGGCGTTTACAGAACAATATGCCAAACGCCGGATTAATTTACCTGGTGGTGCTAATCAGCAATTAATCGTTCTCCGCGCTCAAGGTTTTGCCCGTCGTCAACCCCAAGAAACGACTGTAGATATTGAAATGGCCGTAGATTCTGCAAAAACAGAAGAAGCCGAATCCTATCAACGCAATGTGGCAGTGCAGCAAATTCGCTCACAAATGATTGCTAAACCAGGTTTTGACCCCTCCGAGGAATCAGAACGCAATCGTGTGATTACCGAATTGATGAAATATTTAGAGTCCCAAGGACAATCTGATTGTATGGATTACTTGACTCTCAAACTTCAAGACCTTTCTGCCCCAGAAATTGACCAAATTCTCGGTTTAACCAGTCGTCAAAGAGATTATTTACAACAAAGATTTAAATATCACGTTGAGAAATTTGCCAAACAGCATCAATGGCAATTAGTTCATCAATGGTTAGGTGCTGGTTTAGAACATAAGTTAGGTTTATCTTCCCAACAATGGGATATTTTCTGGAATCAACTCACACCACAACAACAGCAAATTTTTGAGTTAAAAACTGCTTGTCAAAGTGATGTCCTAATTTCTAAAGCTGTGCAATGTACCCCAAAACAACTGCAAAAACGCTGGACACAAATGTTAGAATTAGCCTGGGATATTCGCAACGGTCATGGTGAATCTAAGAACAGTTAGACATAAAATAATACCGTTTTATTTCTAGATTGTCAAAAGTTTACTGTTTGTAATTCACAGTTGTTTATCTGTTCCTATCATTGTTGAAAACTTATCTCTTGCCACTGCGTCTAATGGGGAAAATCAAACTCTATTTGATGGTTTCCCAGGGTGGGCATTGCCCATCAAGTCTGATAGTATTTACACTAAATACAGTGTAAAATACTCACAGTTAACAATAGACAAAATTATGCAAGCGCTGTGGCTAGAAAATAACCAATTACAACTTCGTACCGATATTCCCACTCCTGAACCAGCACCAGGGGAAGCATTAATTCGGGTTTTGCGGGCAGGAATTTGTAATACTGATTTGGAATTAATCAAAGGTTATTATCCCTATACTGGCATTATTGGCCATGAGTTTGTCGGTGTGGTTGAACAAGGTGCAGACCATTTAATTAACCAAAGAGTGGTAGGTGAAATTAACGCCGCTTGTGGTTATTGTCGCTTTTGTCGTCGCGGACAACCAACTCATTGCGAAAATCGCACGGTTTTAGGTATTGTTAATCGTCATGGTGCTTTTGCCGAATATTTATCTTTACCTATTAAAAATTTACATCCTGTCCCGGAAAATGTATCTACAGCAGCAGCAACTTTTACAGAACCCCTAGCAGCAGCTTTAGAAATTCAAGCACAAGTGAAAATATCTTCAGATGACCGAGTTTTACTAGTCGGAGATGGTAAATTAGGACAATTAATAGCTCAAACTTTAGCTTTAACAGGTTGTGACTTATTAGTAGTCGGCAGACATGAGGATAAATTAGTAAATTTAGCAGCCAGAGGAATTAAAACTGGTTTAGCTGATAGTGTGATTGATAAATATTTTGATATTGCTGTTGATTGTACGGGAAATCCTGAAGGTTTTGCCACTGCGCGGCGAGGTTTACGTCCTCGTGGAACATTAATTTTAAAAAGCACCTATGCAGGAAATCTCAGTTTAGATGCTTCTTCTTTAGTAGTAGATGAAATTACTTTAATTGGTTCTCGTTGCGGTCCTTTTGTTCCAGCATTGGAGTTATTAACGACGGGAAAGGTAGATGTAGATTATTTAATTGATGATAGTTATCCCTTATGTCAAGGTTTAGCAGCTTTTGAAAAAGCAAAAACTAAGGGAGTTTTAAAAGTGTTGTTGGAGATAAATTAATTGTCTGAATTGTCTGAATCAGGATTTCCAGGATTATTTATCTTCTCGTTCCCATACTCTGTATGGGAATGAATTCTAGAAGGCTCTGCCTTTAATGATAGCAGAGGCAAAGCCTCTATAGAGCATTCCCAGTCGGAGACTGGGAACGAGATCAGATATTACTCACCATCGCCAATATCCCGTTTTGGGGGGCGTTTATAGGTGAAAGTAAAACTCTCCCCACTAGCAATTACTTTTCGCATTTCCTCATACATGGGATAATTACCAACACCGCTTAAATTTGCCCAACCTCGCGCCCTGGTTAACGCTACAAATAATTGATTGCGGAAATTTACATCACTTTCATTTCGGGCTACATGATCAAAACCAACAACATAAACCATATCTGCTTCATGTCCTTTAGCGCGGGTGATGCGAGAAACAGTTACACCACCATCACACCAAAATTTATCAGGGTTATGATTGGGATATTGGGGAGATAAATCATTTAATTTTAAAGCTGTGGGAATATAAACGTCTATTTCTTGGGTTATTAAGAAACTGGCCACATAAGTTTCTAATTCCATTGCTTCATAGGTTGAACCTAAAACTAATACTAAAATATCCCGACTGGGGTTAAGTCCATCATGGACAATATTGTGCATAATATTTTCAGCTAAAGCTGTCATTTCTGCTTCACGAGAACTATAAGTTTGAAATTCTAAAACAGATTTTCCCCACAGTTCAGGAATGGGATTTGGGGAAAATTGCGGTTGTCTTTCTACGGTTATAGGTTTACCAACTCGGCGAAAATCTCCTTTGACTTCATAACCAATTTTTTGCCAATCATCTTTATTTGTGATCCCTGTCACCATGCCTTCTGGACGTAATAAACCCATGCCAATTGCATGGGCGGCGGTGAGAATTTGTCCAGGGACACGGTAACAACGGCGCATTACTTCAGACCGTTTAATTCCTCCTGGATATTGGGGTTGTTTATTCAATAAATTACTTAATTTTTCACCAAATACCTCTTTAGCTTTGGGTACTACTAAATTATCTAAACTTTGCGCTTCATCGTAAGCCCAAATTAACCGCCTTTCTTCTGGTTTATCTGGATTTACAGGACGTAAAGCTTGATAAGCTAACCAATAAATGGCTTGTTTATCTTCATATTTTAAATCATTTTCCGCCACTAGATCTTGACCTTCATCTATGAGAATGGCATCAAACATCGGTTGAATAGTAATTTCTTCTAATAGCCGTTTACTTAAATCTATTAAACCGCGATTTGGTTGTTTTTCGGTAGTATTTTGGACTGTTCCCGGTCTTTTACCATGATATTCGCAAATGGTTCTATATAAACCTGGTTGTTCTTTTGCTCCCCAAGCATGAAATACTTGTAATCTCAAGTTTGTTTTCGGGTCATAGTGCATTTCTCCACAACTAAACCGCCGTATCCATTGGTCAAGTAAACCAATCATTAAATCATATAAGGAACGGGTAAAAAATACTAAGGCAATATCCCAATCTGGATGTTTAAGGTGCATACTGGCTGCTTTTTGACAGAGTAAAACCGTTTTTCCTGATCCGGCAATACCGCGAATCCGTTGGGGTCCGGGTGGAATTTCCTTACCTATATGTTCCTGTTGTAAATCTATTTCATAAAGTCTTTCTCGTAAACTCTCAATCACACTAGAACGGGTGTTTCCGGTGGTATTAACTTCTGGACGGGGCGGTTTACGCAGTACGGAAGTACCACTAATAGCAGAAAGTAATAATTCCCAATCCTTATCTTCTAAATCTGTTCCAGGAATGATATTATGGGCTTGGTGAATACTTTCAATTAATCTGACTTTTCCTAAGTTATCTTGAAAGATAATAGGCGGTAAATCGGGTATTTTATCAAAGCCTTTTTGTTGCCATTGTTCTGTGGTAATTTGGGGTAATGCAACTATGGCCTTACCATTAACTTTGCGCCATAGTGCAGGTTCTCGATCACTATAGGATATTAATGCTCGCAGTTGATGTTCTGCTTGTTGATGGGGATTTGTTTCTGTGGTGTCACTGTTTTGTAATTGCCATTGTTGACCGTTAATATTAGCGATTTGGTCAATATTTAGGGATTTAACTTCAATGACAATGATTCCAAATTCTCGATCAGTTATTAATATATCCGGTTCTTTGCGAGTTTCTCCAACTTGGGAAAAAAGGGGATAACGCCAATATCCAATACAATTTCTATCGGCAAATGCACCTCGCACCGCGTCCCAAACTTTCTGTTCTCCGTCTTGATTTTCAATTGCTTCGGTGGTGATAAATTTGCTACCCTGTTCTTCTATACTTACAGCCATTTTTTTAACCTGTGTAAAATGGTTACAGGTGTTAAGCTATCATTGCTAATAAGCTGTGAACCAGTGAGAATATACGGATATCACTATTAATAATTGAGCAGGTATGATTCAGTGTGTTTACTGAAAAGGTTTTTTCCTGGGGTGATGTTGGAAGTTGAGTATATACCCCGTCCCCTAATTCCCCTACAATTGGGGATGAGGGAGCAGTTCGGCTTATGATTGTCTAGAAATAATATTTTATTTTTGAAACATAGGTAGGGTGTGTTAGCGCCAATACAGCACATTCCATCTACATGAGGTAGACTATCAACAGGCAAGATGCCTGTGTTACAAGCCAATTTCCTGCGGGCTGCGGCTTATGCTTTACTAAGTAGACTATCAACAGGCAAGATGCCTGTGTTACAAGGGTTTGATTATTAACATCTGTACCTCATAATAACGGAAACTGCTGTAAAATAACATGACAAAAATTACCGAATCTGATAGGGTTGATAGATGTTAGTGGGTTGATAAACAAAGGTTTTAAAATTTTTGATTTGTTGAGTAATTAAATCCCAACGGGGCTGTTTTTCTTCATTTTGATTTTGTATTTCTTCGGCTAATCTTTGTAGGAAGTGTTTTATATATTTTCCCCTACCAATGTTATTGAGATAACAACCACTATTATAATATGCAAAATCTTGATCTGCGTCCATAACTTTAGTGTTAATTAACCACAATACGAGGGAATCAATTATAGGACTTCTAAATTCTTCTATTAAATCAGATGCTAATGCCGCATGACGTTCTGTTCCTTGGTGTAAACAGGCGTAATAGGGGTCTAATCCTTGCAGTTCAATTAATGTTAAAATGTGATTCCAAAGGATTTGATAACCAAAACTCAACATGGCATTAACTGGGTTTCCGGGAGGACGACGACTGCGGGCTAAAAAGATAAATTGAGGGTGATTTAAACATTCTCCAAATGCGGAAAAATATTGAGCCGCACCAGCACCTTCTAATCCCATTAATCTTTCTATGGTTTCTGCTTCTTGGGCTTTTTGAATTAATACTACTAAACTTTTAATTGCCATTTCTGTGGTTGTTGATGGGTTACGTCGTTGTTGACGTTGGAGGAAGGTACGGCTATTTTTTAATTTACCTGTGACTATGTTTTGCGCGACTATTAATTTATCGGTTATGGTTAGTTGTTGTTGATAGCGGGACAGTTGGCGATACCCTCTTGCTATGGGCATTAATCTTCCGTAACAATAGCCCATTCTGGATAAGTAAGCGATGGGAATATCTCGCCATAAACAACTGCGAATGGCTTGGGTGGTAATTTGGGATTGACCGAATATTAATATTTGTTCTATGAGTGGTAGTTGTACTTCGGTTTGGATATTTTCCCCTTGTTTGACTATTAATGTTTCTGCTTTGAGGGAAATATAACAACCTTGACGGGATACATAAAGTGTTCGCATATTAGGAGATGGATGATAAGTGAGCTTCAGATCCCCGACTTCTACTATTAATTAATCATTTTCTAGAAAATATGAAACAAGAAGTCGGGGATCTTGTTTTGGTACTATAGCTATGAATAAGCAAGTATGAGTTAAGTTTATAACCTGTTTATAGTTGACAGTTTAAGGATTGTTTTATTGAGAATTATTAATTATTTGTGATTGTTGGGAGATGATTTCTGCTATCATAGTTTTAATTTGAGTTGGTTGTAAAAAACGGACAATTCCATCGGCGGCTGCGGCGTTAATAAAACTCACTAAGGTTACTAAAAGTGTGTTAATAATTACTGCTGTTAATCCTAATGGAGCGATTAATAAAATAATTAGTGTAATTGCACCGTTAAATATAGCAACGCCTAAGTTTCTGACTAATGCTGCACGATGGGAAATGTACATATTTTTAATGTGTGTTGTTGATGTTTTTTAGATTAGTGGCTAGGGGATGATTTATACAAGGGGTTTCACGCGAATGACGAATTTTTTTGTTACTGATGATTTTTTGCGGCCGGGTAGGGGAGGAGGCGCAAATGTTGATTCTTTCGTTGACCCGGCCGATCTCTTGCTGGGTAAGGGTTTTAGCGTTTTTATTTGGTTTTTTTTGGCGCTGGTTGGCTCTGTTTTCAGACCCGGCCGAAAATGGCATCTAGACAGTAGGCTGGGTAAGGGTTTATAATAGGGGCTACCGCTTCCCTTATGGGAAGTGGAATTAATGGAAACCTTACAACCATGAAACCTATAGCCTGCTCGATGCACCCCGAAGAAGCCTTAAAACTGGCAATTGGGGAAATTAGAATTATTCTAACCACTCAAATAGAATCAAAGCGGAAAATCCTGTTTCACGCTTGCAGCTATGACACAACCGAACAGGAAACCGCCGGATTTAAAGCGATCGCACAATTAGGATTTTCGCCTGAAGAAATTCCCACTAATTCAATCATTGGCTGGGCGAAAATTGCGGAAATCAAAACTTACGATGCTGCGAAATTTGCGATTGACGGAAAACTTCACGGACACGGAATAGATTTAAACCAGTTCCTCGCGGCTGAAGGTTGGCAAGGACAACAAGTTTACGGGTTAGTTTTGGAAGAACACCATTATTTAAACCTGCCAATTATGGGTGTAGGTTCGGAGTGGGTTCACGGCGATCTCTGGGAAGCACAAAGCCCGTTTCAAGTGGTGGCATTTGAACGGGCTTTAGATGCTGGGAGTGTTGATATTGCGGCTACTGTGGGGTATTAAAGTCCCAGTCTTTGCGCTGCGGCTTGTGCTGCGGCTCTTTCCCCTGGAGTTGCACCACGTCTGATGAGTTCACGAATTGCATTAGCGCGGCGGTTAGGATCTCTACCCCCCGCAGTCGCTGTGGCGGTTGCTGTTCTACGCCTTTTACCCCTACCCCTGCGCCTTGTCCCTCTAGCTCCAGCTTGTGAGGCAACAACCAACTCACTGGATGATCCACGATAGGGGTCATTACTGGTTCGCTTCAGTCCAGAAGTTCCGCCCCGCGCCGATATACCGCCACGAGTTGCTAGATCACCTCCACGAACGGCAACACCTCCACCCCTAGCGCGAGTCCCGGCGGCTGTAGCAGTTGCACCACCGCCAACATTGATCACCCGTGCAGGTGCGGCTAAACCAGTACCACGCGCTGACCGCTTCCTTTATAGGAAGTGGAATTAATGGAAACACGATGGCTAGTTTACCGATCTTGATGCGGGGCGACATAACCGCTTCCTTTATAGGAAGTGGAATTAATGGAAACTTGCAGACAAACAGGGAGGGGCTTACTGGGACAAACTGCACACCGCTTCCTTTATAGGAAGTGGAATTAATGGAAACAGAAGTTGCGAAAGACGGCGATCGCAACGTCTATTTACCGCTTCCTTTATAGGAAGTGGAATTAATGGAAACTTGTTCGCCGTAGCCCAGTCCATTGCTTTTTTTAGAAATACCGCTTCCTTTATAGGAAGTGGAATTAATGGAAACCAATAATGCTGCGCTAATTGAGTTTTTGCTAAAAAACTACCGCTTCCTTTATAGGAAGTGGAATTAATGGAAACAAAACTAAATCGTACTTACCTTTCTTGAAACCAACAGCACCGCTTCCTTTATAGGAAGTGGAATTAATGGAAACTCTAAATAGATAAACTCGTTAGATGACTCGAGTCTACCGCTTCCTTTATAGGAAGTGGAATTAATGGAAACCAAGTCGTTCTTTGATGTCAGCCGCTTGTCGCATAGTACCGCTTCCTTTATAGGAAGTGGAATTAATGGAAACGATATAAACCAATCATATTTAATTTGTTTATTTGTGACCGCTTCCTTTATAGGAAGTGGAATTAATGGAAACTTTCCCCTTTCTAAAAGCTATTTCGGTGCAATTAGTTAATGCTACCGCTTCCTTTATAGGAAGTGGAATTAATGGAAACAATGGAAACTCTTCATATGTGTAGGTACCCTCAACGAGAGAACCGCTTCCTTTATAGGAAGTGGAATTAATGGAAAGCTGTGATTGCAGCAAAATTTTCAGTTGTACTGATCTCTGAAGTATTTTTTAATAAAACTTAATCTTTGTTAACAAACCTACCTAAAACTTATTAAACAAGTTGAATTTTCTGTTTGTTTGTAACAGTTAATTGATATATGTTGTCAAAATCATTCTTTTAGTTAGAAACTAAGAAGACAACAAAGCAATTATTTTTATGAACGCTATTTCTAATCTGGAATTTAAACGGTCAACCTGGCAAACCGCCATCATATTGACCCTAGGTTTTTGGCTGAGTGGGAGTCTAGTTTTAGATTGGGTAATTATGCCTAGTATGTACTTTGCTGGCATGATGAAAGAAGCTAGTTTTGCCACAGCAGGTTATGTGGTTTTTTGGAATTTTAACCGCCTAGAATTATTAGCTGCCGGTGTGGTTTTAACTTCTATCTTGGCCATTAGCAAAACACAATCTCCTTGGCGTTGGAGTAGTATCATGTTATCTGCACTACTTTTAACAGTAGCAGCCCTAGATACCTATTTCCTAACCCCGCAAATGTGCGCTTTAGGTGCTAATTTCAACTTATTTGCTAGTAACCCAGTTCCAGCGACAATGGACTTATTACATAGCGGTTATTTTCTCTTAGAAATTTTGAAATTAGCAGCAGGAGGTATACTTTTAAATTGGTGTTGGCGAGAAGCTTAAAAATTTCATAGTAGGGGTAATTCATGAATTACCCCACCTAGTACCGCAAGGCGGAAGTCAAAGGTCAAAGGTCAAAAGTCAAAAGTCAAAATGAAGACAGTTTAGGCTTTTAGGGGATTTAGAATGGTTGGTTTATTTACGCCGTGTTGTACTAGGAATAAAAGTTTTAATCATAAGCTGTTGTGCCTTTAACTTGAATAATTAATACAAGCAAGATGCTTGTGCTACTGTAACTCCAGGTTGTTTAATTATACAGTTTAGCTACACATCAGCTTATTCTGAATAAGTTCTATTTTGATTAAAAACCGATAAATATTGATATCTATATTCTCTGCATACTTTCTTACCGGGACTTAAACACTTTTGAGGAAGAAATAAGCCTCAAATCCTTCCGGCGTAAGGGAAATACATTAAACACCCAAAAACGCCTGTAACCTAGATATAACAACAAACCAATCAAAACGAGGTAAAACCCTTTTGGAATATAAGTTTGAGGATATTTTAACAGTGTTTTTTGCCTAAGTCCCGTTACCTGGTGTCTAAGCTGTTACGCAGCCAGATCCAATAATCCTAATATTGTTATTTCTTGTAGTGCGGGCATACTATGGCTAACGCCACGCTACGCGAACGGCAAACTCAGTACAAGTCTTGCCCGCAAGAATTATACAAATTAAATGCACAACAGCTTATTGAGCTTTTAGTGCTATCTCGCGGACATTAGCCCAATATTTAAAATACAAGTGTATAATAAAATTACGTACAGGATATTGGGTTTAAGTAGTGAGACAGAATCAATTACATAATGTCATGGCGTTAGCCATATAGAACGAAGTGAAATGAAGCAGTCCCTAGGGTTGTGATTGCTTCCCTTCCCTCGCAATGACTGTAAATATTTTTGTCTAATTACTTATAAATCCCCAAAAACCTCAATTGTTGGTTAGCTTACTGCAAAGCAAGTCCCAGCAAACATTACCGCGCTGTTAGTAAAGATAGTGGTCAACCTAATATCAGAATGATTAAAAAGTCAGATTTTATCTTAGCTCCTTACATGAAGAGCAACAACTTCCGCGCAACTTATCAAATACTGAATACAGTAGTTCCCTATATTTTGTTATGGATTTTAGCACCACAAGCAGCAAAATTCTCCTTTTGGTTGCTACCACCGATCATGATTTTGATCATACTATTTTCCCTACGTTGTTTTTCCTTAATGCACGATTGTGGACATTATTCACTTTTTAGCTCTAAACGGGTAAATAGAGTTGTAGGATTTATTTTAGGAGTCATTAATGCCATCCCTCAATATCCTTGGTCAAGAGGTCATGCTTACCATCATAAAACCAATGGTGATTGGGAAAAATATCGGGGACCATCGGCATTAATCTCTACAGAAGAGTTTAGTAAACTTAGTCCTGCTGCTCAAAAGTGGTATGGATTTTTGAGGCATCCATTCATGCTGTTTCCCGGTGGCTTTTTCTACCTAGCAATTAAGCCCAGACTGGCACTAATTACCGGATTATATGGTTTTATAGGTCATTTAATGACTTGCATACAAGAAGATCCAACTATGGATATCAAGAAGATTATTTACTCTTATAAATCCAGAAGTTGGTACACAACGGGAGAGTTTTTTGATCTGCTGTTTAACAATATTTTTGTAGTTGGTAGTTGGATTTATGCCGGTTATTTACTAGGATTTGGATTCTTCCTTAGTGTTTACTCAATCACCCTCACCTTTTCAGCCGCAATTTTTATCTGTGTCTTCTTTGTCCAGCACAACTTTGATGGTTCTTACGCCCATAAAACCCAAGGTTGGGATTATACACTAGGGGCATTAGAAGGCAGTAGTTATTTAGAATTACCTACAGTTTTCAAATGGTTTGCCGCAGATATAGGCTATCACAATATTCACCATCTTTCTGAAAGAATCCCTAATTATAATCTGGAAGCTTGCCACAATCAAAATAGTCATCTATTGACCGATGTAAAAAAGCTAAAAATATCAGATATTCCTGATTGTTTCAAATTTATTTTGTGGGATTCATCGGCAAATCGTCTTGTGTCCATTGCTTCATTCCATCAATCAACATCTTGGGGAAGGAATCTTACAGCAAATTGCAGCTAAATTAGCCGCACAATTATTAACGGGACTTAAACACTTTTGAGGAAGAAATAATCCTCAAATCTTTCCGGGGTAAGGGAAATACATTAAATATCCAAAAACGCCTGCAACCTAGATATAACAACAAACCAATCAAAACGAGGTAAAACCCTTTTGGAATATAAGTTTGAGGATATTTTAAAAGTGTTTTTTGCCCAAGTCCCGTTAATACAACCTTTGTAGTGCGGGCATCTTGCCCGCTACAGGTGTAAACTATTTGATGTATGTTCAAAATTCAAGTGCATACCGCCATACCATTTCTTTGTAAAGTTGCATATACAGCACATTCCATCTACATGAGGTACACTATAAACAGGCAAGACTTGTACTGAGCTTGTCGAAGTATGCCTGTGTTACAAGGGTTTTGTTATTAACATCTGTACCTCATAATAACGGAAACTGCTGTAATTTACCCCCTTAGCAAGGGGGGGGGATGCCTAAGGCAGCTATCGTGACTGGGAAACAGATCGGAAGAGCACACGTCTGAACTCC